>BNJT01002519.1_pt1 | contig 251116 bp, 319 predicted proteins | sample 8540491 | NCBI WGS metagenome assembly BNJT01 (sample SAMD00202455, study PRJDB9452) | human saliva metagenome | host: Homo sapiens
TTTCTTGTGATGTTCTTATTTTTATATAAAAACCGCTATAAATTGCAAGAAAAACTTGTAAACCTATTTCTTTTATGTTATTCTTTTAGCAACTTATTTTAGGAGGTGAAATCATGGAATCACTATTTATCAAACTAGCTAATCATCCTATTATCGAAACTGAACGCTTAGTACTTAGACCAGTAACACTTGATGATGCAGAAGCCATGTTTGAATATGCCTCAGATAAGGAAAATACTCGCTACACTTTTCCAACAAATCAAAGTCTAGAAGAAACCAAGAATAATATTGCTCATTTTTATCTAGGAAATCCATTGGGCCGATGGGGTATTGAACTAAAAAATAGTGGAGAGTTTATCGGAACTATTGACTTGCACAAGATCGATACTGTTCTTAAGAAGGCAGCCATTGGTTACATTATCCATCAAAAATATTGGAATCAAGGTTTGACGACAGAAGCCAATAGAGCTGTAATTGAACTGGCTTTTGAAAAGATTGGGATGAATAAGTTGACAGCCCTTCACGATAAGGATAATCCTGCGTCAGGCAAGGTCATGGAGAAATCAGGCATGCGCTTCTCTCACGAAGAACCATATGCTCGTATGGACCAACATGAAAAAGGGCGTATCGTGACGAGAGTGCATTATATCTTAACCAAGGAAGATTATTTTGCAAATAAGTAAGCAGTTGAAAAGATTTTTCAGCTGTTTTTTCTTTGCATTACGAATAAGCTAAGAGAGGAGAAAATATGGAAGTTCTTATCGAAAAAATCAAAGAGTACAAAATTATCGTTGTCTGTGTTGGACTAGGCTTGGCAGTAGGGGCTTTTTTCTTATTAAAACCAATCCCAGAAATTCCTGTAAAAGATACAAGCCCACAAACAGAACTTGAAAGTTCTGCCAAAGTCAAGTCTAAAGAAGAAATACCTAAGGATATAGAAGAAACCACAGAAGTGGTAGAGCAAGATCTAATTACTGTTGATGTCAAAGGTGCCGTCAAATCACCTGGCATTTATAACTTACCACTTGGTAGTCGGGTTCATGATGCTGTGCAAAAAGCTGGTGGGATGACTGAAAATGCAGATAGCAAGAATCTCAATCTAGCTCAGAAAGTCAGTGATGAAAGCCTGGTCTATGTCCCAAGTAAGGAGGAAACAGATATTCAAGAAGCCAGTTCCAATACGACTAGCAGTAAGGAAACCAAGAAGGTTAATATAAATAAAGCTAGTTTGGAAGAGCTCAAACAAGTCAAAGGATTAGGTGCTAAACGCGCTCAGGACATCATCGACTATCGTGAGTCCAACGGTAAGTTTAAGTCAGTGGATGAGCTCAAAAAGGTTTCTGGTATTGGTGCAAAAACGATAGAAAAGTTAAAAGAGTATGTCACAGTGGATTAGTCGATTTCCTATCCCCAAAATCTATCTCAGTTTTCTCCTGCTTTGGCTCTACTATGCTATCTTTTCGGCTAGTTTTATTGCCCTTCTTGGTTTTGTATTTCTACTACTTTGCCTTTTTATCCAGTATCCTTGGAAGATAGTCATCAAAGTTTTTCTGGTATCTAGTCTTTTCGCATCTTGGTTTGTCTATCAAAAATGGCAGCAAGAAGAAGCGAGTCAATATCTTGTCGACTCGGTCCAGACAGTGCGAATATTACCTGATACCATCAAGGTGAACGGAGATAGTCTATCCTTTCGAGGAAAAGCTGACGGAAGAATTTTTCAGGTTTATTATAAGTTTGAAACAGAAGCCGAGAAAGAACAATTTCAACATCTTACAGACATCTATGAGATTGAACTTGAAGGAAAATTATCAGAACCTCAAGGGCAGAGAATTTTTGGCGGTTTTGATTACCAAGCTTATCTGAAGACCCAAGGAATTTACCAGACACTCAATATCAAGAGAATCCAGTCACTAAAAAAAATTAGCAGTTTGGACATAGGAGAACACTTGTCTAGTTTACGTCGAAAGGCTGTAGTTTGGATCAAGACTAAGTTTCCAGACCCGATGCGTAACTATATGACAGGCCTATTGCTGGGGCACTTGGATACAGACTTTGAGGAGATGAATGAGCTTTATTCAAGTCTTGGAATTATTCATCTTTTTGCCTTATCTGGTATGCAGGTAGGTTTCTTCATGAATGTCTTTAAGAATGCAGTCTTACGTTTGGGTTTAAGTCAAGAAAAGTTCAGATGGCTGGCCTATCCATTTTCGCTAATCTATGCAGGATTAACAGGTTTTTCAGCCTCAGTCATTCGCAGTCTCCTACAAAAATTATTAGCCCAACATGGATTTAAGGGACTGGATAATTTTGCCCTGACAATTCTGATCTTATTTCTGGTCATGCCCAACTTTTTCTTGTCGACCGGTGGGGTCCTTTCTTGTGCCTATGCCTTTATCCTAACAATGACCAGCAAAGAAGAGCAAGGTGTAAAAGCTATTTTAAGAGAAAGTTTGATTATTTCCTTAGGAATTTTGCCCATCTTAACCTTCTATTTTTCTGAATTTCAACCATGGTCAATCCTTTTGACCTTTGCTTTTTCTTTCTTTTTTGACTTGGTCTTATTGCCTCTCTTATCGATTCTATTCTGTCTTTCCGTTATTTATCCGGTCACTCAAGTCAATTTTATTTTTGAAGGACTAGAAAGTATCATTCGTTTTGTAGCTCAGAGTACTAGCAAGCCCATCGTTTTTGGACAACCTAGCCTCTGGGTTTTACTGGCCCTCTTACTTATTTTGGCCTTACTGTATGATTCAAGAAAAAACTGTGAAAAGATTGTCACTATTAGTTTTCATAGTTAGTACACTCTTTATCCTTACTAAATATCCTTTGGAAAATGAAATCACTCTAATCGATATTGGACAAGGACAGAGTATTTTTCTAAGGGATTTGACTGGAAAAACTATTCTGATTGATGTCGGCAAAGACGAAGAGGATGAAGACAAAGAAGCATGGCAAGAAAAGACGACTTCTAGCCAAGTTCAAAGAAACTTGATTCCCTATCTTAAAAGTCGAGGAGTCGCCGAGATTGATCAGTTAATTCTAACCAATAGTGATGACAAACAGCTTGAAAACCTCTTGGAAGTTAGCAGAGCTTTTGAGATCAAAGAAATTATATTGGAAGAAGAGAGTCTAGCTCAGAAGGACTTGCTTGAAAAACTGAAATTAAACAAGATAATCATTTCGAGCATAAAAACAAAGAAACAAATCTCTATTTTTGGGAGCCAGTTAAACATGATCGACACGAAAAAAAGTAAGGATAAAACTTCTCAAACTTTTCTTCATGGGAAATTGCTAGACCAAACTTTTTTGATAGCTAGAAACTTAAAAGAAAAAGATTTACTCAAGAACTATCCTGATTTACAAGCTGATGTCGTGATTATGGGCCAGCATGATAAAAAGAGTTCATCCAATTCAGAATTGCTTAAAAAACTGAAAAGTAAAATTACAATCATATCTGCTGAAAAGAAAAGAAGAGGCAATGATTCTCAGTCTCAACTTTCATCGGACAGCAGTAAACTATACCGATTGAAACAAGAAGGTTCTCTTCGTTTTAGAGGATGGAATAGTTGGAAACTTGAGACTCCATCCAAAAATTAAAGAGTAATCCTAGATTAAATTGTCTAAACAATGAAATCAAGACTTGATTTTGCAAGCTATTTGCTATAAAATGGTAAAGATTAGTGTCAAACTTTTATATTGCAAATAGGAGAAAACATGACAAGAAACTTTAAAACGTCCTGAGGTACTATCACCTGCAGGAACTCTAGAAAAACTAAAAGTAGCTGTTCAATATGGAGCAGATGCTGTCTTTATCGGTGGTCAGGCCTATGGTCTTCGTAGCCGTGCAGGGAACTTTACTTTGAACAAATGGAAGAAGGAGTACAGTTTCGCTGCTAAGTATGGAGCTAAGGTCTACGTCGCAGCTAATATGGTCATGCATGAAGGAAATGAAGAGGGCGCTGGTGAGTGGTTCCGTAAGCTACGTGACATTGGTATTGCAGCGGTTATCGTATCAGATCCAGCCTTGATCATGATTGCGGCAACAGAAGCACCAGGACTTGAAATCCACCTTTCAACCCAGGCTAGTGCGACCAACTACGAAACCTTAGAATTCTGGAAAGAACTTGGTTTAACTCGTGTCGTTTTGGCGCGTGAAGTGTCAATGGAAGAATTGGCAGAGATTCGTAAACGTACAGATGTTGAGATTGAGGCATTTGTCCACGGAGCTATGTGTATTTCCTACTCTGGTCGTTGTACTCTTTCTAACCACATGAGTATGCGTGATGCCAACCGTGGTGGATGTTCACAATCTTGCCGTTGGAAATATGACCTTTACGACATGCCATTTGGTCAAGAACGTAAGAGCCTTAAGGGAGAAATTCCTGAAGAATTCTCTATGTCTGCGGTTGATATGTCTATGATTGACCATATCCCAGATATGATTGAAAATGGTGTGGATAGTCTGAAGATTGAGGGCCGTATGAAGTCTATCCACTACGTTTCGACAGTAACAAACTGCTATAAGGCTGCAGTTGATGCTTACCTTGAGAGCCCTGAAAAATTTGAGGCCATTAAACAAGATTTGGTAGATGAAATGTGGAAGGTAGCCCAACGTGAATTGGCTACAGGTTTCTACTACGGAACACCATCTGAAAATGAACAGCTGTTTGGTGCTCGTCGTAAGATTCCAGAATACAAGTTTGTTGCTGAAGTTGTAGCTTATGATGCTGCAACACAAACTGCAACTATTCGTCAACGTAATGTTATCAATGAAGGTGATCAAGTTGAATTTTATGGTCCAGGTTTCCGTCATTTTGAGACTTATATTGAAGATCTTCATGATGCTAAAGGTAACAAAATTGATCGTGCCCCAAATCCAATGGAACTTTTGACTATCAAGGTTCCTCAACCAGTAGAAGCTGGTGACATGGTCCGTGCTTTGAAAGAAGGCCTGATCAATCTTTACAAAGAAGATGGGAACAAGCGTCACAGTTCGTGCCTAGATAAGGAAAAATTAATGGTTCAAGCTCAGGGCTTTACTAGTAGATCATGAAAGCAGATGTGTTCATTACCATAGTGATAAGGATATAGTAGCCTTACAGTGCTATGAGTGTCAGAAATACTATGCCTGTTATCAGTGTCATAATGAACTGGAGTCGCACATATTTTTCTCCCTATCCTTTAAATCTGAAAGAGGATAGACCTATCTTATGTGGATCCTGTGGGAAAAACACTAACGTATGAGGAGTATACAGAGACGGGCACTTGTCCATTTTGTAATGCTGCATTCAATCCAGCTTGTCAAAATCATTACTCAATTTATTTCATATAAGAACTGACAAATCCGAGTTGTAAAACTCGGTTTTTTGTTTTCAGAAAACAAGGAAAGGTAGTGAAAGTGGTATGAATAGACAATAAAATTTTCTATATAATTGTCTTGAAAATCGTAAAAATAGAAACAAACGATTCGAAACGCTTACAAAGTTAGTAAAAATTTGACAAAAGCTAATTTTAGGTCTAAACTTAAGAGGTAAATTTAAATTATTAAGGAGAATTCATCATGAATTTAACATTTTTAGGTCTTTGTTTTGCCTGTTTTGGTGTATCAGTTGCTGAAGGCTTGATTATTAGTAATCTTTTCAAATCTGCTGCACGCCAACCTGAAATTATTGATCAATTACGTAGCCTTTTGATTCTTGGTATTGCTTTTGTAGAGGGTACCTTCTTTGTAACTTTGGCGATGGCATTCGTCATTAAATAGACCACTCTATTTAGAAAAAGAGGTGTCAAACCATGGAAGAAAGTGTGAATCCAACCTTAGATATTGGACCAGTATCCTTTGATTTGACCCTACTTGCCATGTCTCTTGTAACTGTTTTGATGGTCTTTGCCTTTGTCTACTGGGACAAGTCGCAAAATGTCCATTCGTCCCAAGGGTAAACAAAATGCTCTTGAGATGATTTATGATTTTGTGATTAGCTTTTCCAAGGGAAACATTGGGGAAACTTATATGAAGGATTATTCCTTGTTCTTGTTTTCTCTATTTTTGTTTATCTTGGTAGCCAATAATATTGGCTTGATGGCAAAGATACAAACAACCAAACGGTTATAACTTGTGGACTTCCCCAACTGCCAACCTCGGATACGATTTAGCCCTCTCATTGTTAATCACCTTTGATTGCCCATGTAGAAGGAGTTCGTCGTAGAGGTTTTTAAAGAATATTTGAAAGCATTCGCTACACCTGGCTTTTATGACTCTGATGAACCTTTTTAGAAGAGTTCACCAATTTTGCTTCTCTAGCAATTCGGATCTACGGAAATATTTTTTTGCCGGTGAGGTTTTTGGCGGGATTATTATTAGCCTTGGCACAACATGCCTTCTATTGGTATCCTTTAGCCTTTATTGGAAACATGTTATGGACAGCATTTTCAATTTTCATTTCATGTATTCAGGCTTATGTATTTACCATGTTGTCATCTATGTACATTGGTAAGAAAATAAATGAAGGGGAAGAATAAGTAGAGGAGGATTAGAAGATGGATTTAACTATTAGTACCATTATTGGTGACTTTATTCTGATCGCTGGTTCCTTCCTTTTATTAATCTTTTTAGTAAAGAAATATGCTTGGGGAAATATTAGTAGTGTTTTGGATGCTCGTGCTGAAAAAATTGCCAATGATATTGACGGAGCAGAGATAGCCCGTAAGAAGGCTGAGGAACTAGCTAGCAAGCGAGAAGCTGAGTTAGCAGGTAGTCGTAAAGAAGCTAAAACGATTATCGAAAACGCAAAGGAAACAGCTGAGAAAAGTAAAGCTGATATTTTAGCTGAAGCTAAACTTGAAGCAGGGCGCTTAAAAGAAAAAGCCAACCAAGAAATTGCTCAAAATAAAGCTGAAGCTTTACAAAGTGTTAAGGGAGATGTGGCAGACTTGACCATTAGTCTAGCTGGTAAAATCATCACACAAAACCTTGACAGTCAAGCCCATAAAGAACTCATTGATCAGTATATCGATCAGCTAGGAGAAGCTTAATGGACAAGAAGACTCAAAAGGTAATTGAAAAATACAGCATGCCTTTTGTCCAATTAGTGATTGAAAAAGGAGAAGAAAACCAAATCTTTTCTGACTTGGATCAAATCAAGCAAGTCGCTGAAGAAACAGGTTTACCTTCTTTTTTAGCACAAGTGGCAGTTGATGAATCTGACAAGGAAAAAGCAATTGCTTTCTTCCAAGATTCTGTGTCACCTCTATTGCAAAACCTGATTCAGGTCCTTACTTATAATCACAGAAGCAACTTGTTTTACGATGTGATTGTGGATTGCTTGAATCGGCTTGAAAAAGAAACCAATCGTTTTGAAGTGACTATTTTGTCTGCACATCCTTTGACTGATGATCAGAAAGAACGTCTACTTCCTCTAATTGAGAAGAAGATGTCTTTAAAAGTTCGTAGCATTAAGGAAAAAATCGACAATAGTCTAATCGGTGGTTTTGTTATTTTTGCTAATCACAAGACAATTGATGCCAGTATTAAACAACAACTTAAAGTTGTTAAAGAAAATTTGAAATAGAAAGTGGTGTTCTTTTGGCAATTAACGCACAAGAAATCAGCGCTTTAATTAAGCAACAAATTGAAAATTTCAAACCTAATTTTGATGTAACTGAAACAGGTGTTGTAACCTACATTGGTGACGGGATTGCGCGTGCTCATGGTCTAGAAAATGCCATGAGTGGAGAGTTGTTGATTTTTGAAAATGGCTCTTATGGTATGGCGCAAAACTTAGAGTCTACTGATGTTGGTATTATCATTCTTGGAGACTTTACAGATATTCGTGAAGGCGATACAATTCGTCGTACGGGTAAGATCATGGAAGTTCCTGTTGGTGATAGCTTAATTGGACGTGTTGTGGATCCGCTAGGTCGTCCAGTGGATGGTTTGGGACCAATTAACACAGACAAGACTCGCCCGGTTGAAGCACCAGCTCCTGGTGTTATGCAACGTAAGTCTGTCTCAGAACCATTGCAAACAGGTTTGAAAGCTATTGATGCCCTTGTTCCAATCGGCCGTGGTCAACGTGAGTTGATTATCGGTGACCGTCAGACAGGGAAAACAACCATTGCTATCGATACTATCTTGAACCAAAAGGGGCAAGATATGATTTGTATCTATGTAGCGATTGGTCAAAAAGAATCAACAGTTCGTACGCAAGTAGAAACACTTCGTCAGTACGGAGCATTGGACTATACTATTGTTGTAACAGCATCAGCATCACAACCTTCTCCCTTGCTCTACCTCGCACCATATGCTGGGGTTGCTATGGCAGAAGAATTCATGTACCAAGGTAAGCATGTGTTGATCGTTTATGATGATCTTTCCAAACAAGCGGTAGCTTATCGTGAACTGTCTCTCTTGCTTCGTCGACCTCCAGGGCGTGAAGCCTTCCCAGGAGATGTCTTCTACCTTCACAGCCGTCTGCTTGAGCGTTCAGCTAAAGTTTCCGATGAGCTTGGTGGTGGATCAATCACAGCCCTACCATTTATCGAGACACAAGCAGGAGATATCTCAGCTTATATCGCGACGAACGTAATCTCTATCACAGATGGACAAATCTTCCTCGGAGATGGCCTCTTTAATGCGGGTATTCGTCCAGCTATCGATGCGGGTTCATCTGTATCGCGCGTTGGTGGATCTGCTCAAATCAAAGCGATGAAGAAAGTTGCCGGTACTCTTCGTATCGACCTTGCCTCATACCGAGAGTTAGAAGCTTTCACTAAGTTTGGTTCTGACTTGGATGCAGCTACTCAGGCTAAATTGAATCGTGGTCGTCGTACTGTTGAGGTCTTGAAACAACCTGTTCACAAGCCATTACCTGTTGAGAAACAAGTAACCATTCTTTATGCCTTGACTCATGGTTTCTTGGATACTGTTCCAGTCGACGATATTGTTCGTTTGAGGAAGAGTTCCATGCCTTCTTTGATGCTCAACATCCAGAGATTTTGGAAACCATTCGTGATACAAAAGACTTGCCAGAAGAAGCGGTCTTGGATGCTGCGATTACAGAGTTTCTCAATCAATCGAGCTTCCAATAAGAATAGAGGTGTCAGATGGCAGTATCTCTAAATGATATTAAAACAAAAATCGCCTCAACAAAAAATACTAGTCAAATCACTAATGCCATGCAAATGGTATCGGCAGCTAAGTTAGGGCGCTCGGAAGAAGCCGCTCGTAATTTCCAGGTCTATGCCCAGAAAGTCCGTAAACTTCTGACGGATATCCTTCATGGAGACGGTGCTGGGGAGTCAACTAATCCAATGTTGATTAGTCGCCCAGTTAAGAAAACTGCCTACATCGTCATTACGTCAGATCGTGGTTTAGTTGGAGGGTATAACTCGTCCATCTTAAAAACGGTCATGGAGCTTCAACAGGAATACCATCCATCAGGTGATGATTTTGAAGTTATCTGTATCGGTGGTACTGGGGCAGACTTCTTTAAGGCTCGTGGCATTCAACCAATCTATGAATTACGTGGATTAGCCGACCAGCCTAGTTTTGATGAAGTTCGTAAGATTATTTCAAAAGCTATTGAAATGTATCAAAATGAAATTTTTGATGAACTCTATGTCTGCTATAACCATCATGTCAATACCTTGACAAGCCAAATGCGTGTGGAACAAATGCTTCCGATTGTGGACTTGGACCCAAATGAAGCAGATGAAAACTATAGCTTATTCTTCGAGTTTGAAACAAGTCGTGAAGAAATTTTGGATCAATTATTGCCTCAGTTTGCTGAAAGTATGATTTATGGAGCTATTATTGATGCCAAGACCGCTGAAAATGCTGCGGGTATGACGGCTATGCAAACAGCGACAGATAATGCTAAAAAAGTTATTAATGATTTGACAATTCAGTATAACCGTGCTAGACAGGCGGCGATTACACAAGAAATTACAGAAATCGTAGCAGGAGCCAGCGCCTTAGAATAAGGTCTTGCCTTGCTGGTCATAAAATGAACTTAGGCCCTAGTAAATCTAGGAACCGATAGTATCTTATAGAGAATAGGAGAAGGAGATGAGTTCAGGTAAAATTGCTCAGGTTATTGGACCCGTTGTAGACGTACAGTTTGCAGCAGGTGAAAAACTACCTGAGATTAACAATGCACTTGTCGTCTACAAAAATGACGAAAGAAAAACGAAAATCGTCCTTGAAGTAGCCTTGGAATTGGGAGATGGTATGGTGCGTACCATCGCCATGGAATCAACAGATGGCTTAACCCGTGGATTGGAAGTATTGGACACAGGTCGTCCAATCTCTGTACCAGTTGGGAAAGAAACTTTAGGACGTGTCTTCAACGTTTTGGGAGATACCATTGACTTGGAAGCTCCTTTCGGGGAAGATGCAGAGCGTCAGCCAATCCATAAAAAAGCACCAACTTTTGACGAATTGTCTACGTCTTCTGAAATCTTGGAAACAGGAATTAAGGTTATTGACCTTCTTGCTCCTTACCTTAAAGGTGGTAAGGTCGGACTCTTCGGTGGTGCCGGAGTTGGTAAGACCGTATTGATCCAAGAATTGATTCACAACATTGCCCAAGAACACGGTGGGATCTCAGTATTTACTGGTGTTGGGGAACGTACTCGTGAAGGGAATGACCTTTACTGGGAAATGAAGGAATCAGGCGTTATTGAGAAAACAGCCATGGTATTTGGTCAGATGAATGAGCCACCAGGAGCACGTATGCGTGTTGCCCTTACTGGTTTGACAATCGCTGAATACTTCCGTGATGTAGAAGGTCAAGACGTTCTTCTTTTCATTGACAACATTTTCCGTTTCACTCAAGCAGGTTCAGAAGTGTCTGCCCTCTTGGGCCGTATGCCTTCAGCCGTTGGTTACCAGCCAACCCTCGCAACAGAAATGGGTCAATTGCAAGAACGTATCACGTCAACCAAGAAAGGTTCTGTAACCTCTATCCAGGCTATTTACGTGCCAGCGGATGACTATACAGACCCAGCTCCAGCAACAGCCTTTGCTCACTTGGATTCGACAACAAACTTGGAACGTAAATTGGTTCAATTGGGTATCTACCCAGCCGTTGATCCACTTGCTTCAAGCTCACGTGCCTTGGCACCTGAAATCGTTGGAGAAGAGCACTATGCAGTAGCTGCGGAAGTGAAACGTGTTCTTCAACGTTACCATGAGTTGCAAGATATTATCGCCATCCTTGGTATGGATGAACTTTCTGATGAAGAAAAGACCTTGGTTGCACGTGCACGTCGTATCCAGTTCTTCTTGTCACAAAACTTCAACGTTGCCGAGCAATTTACTGGTCAACCAGGTTCTTATGTTCCAGTAGCTGAAACAGTTCGTGGTTTCAAGGAAATCCTTGAAGGAAAATATGACCACCTACCAGAAGATGCTTTCCGTGGTGTTGGTTCAATCGAAGATGTGATTGCTAAGGCAGATAAAATGGGATTTTAAGAGGTGATCTATGGCTCAGTTAACTGTCCAGATCGTGACACCAGATGGTCTCGTCTATGATCACCATGCCAGCTTTGTATCGGTTCGAACTCTGGATGGTGAGATGGGAATCTTGCCACGACATGAAAATATGATTGCTGTGTTAGCAGTGGACGAGGTAAAGGTTAAGCGTATTGATGATGAATCTCATGTGAACTGGATTGCAGTTAACGGAGGAATTATCGAGATCGCTAATAATGTGATTACTATCGTCGCAAACACAGCTGAACGTGCCCGGGATATCGATATTAGTCGTGCAGAACGTGCCAAAACTTCGTGCGGAACGTGAAATTGAAGAAGCACAAGACAAAGCACTTAATCGACCAAGAGCGTCGTGCCAAAAATTGCTCTTCAACGTGCTATTAATCGTATCAATGTCGGAAATAGATTATAAAAAAAAGAACTTGAGTTAATCAAGTTCTTTTTTTATTTTTTAAAGGCAATACAAACCGCTTCTGGTATCTGGAAGTCATTAGATAGTTCAGCTAAACGACCGTTTTCAGAATTACGTTTAAATACAGTAACATTATCAGAATCTTGGTGAACAGCGAGTAGAAATTCTTGATCAGGAGTTAAATCAAAATCTCGTGGAGTTTTACCATTTGTTGGAACAAATTCAAGTAGTTCTAGACTGCCATCAGCAAGAATCGTATATACAACAATTGAGTCATGTCCACGATTAGAAGCATAGAGATATTTACCATCTTTTGAGAGACGGATTGCAGCAGTAGCGTTAAATTCATTAAATCCCTCTGGTAGAGTTGAGATGGTCTGCATGCACTCAAATTCACCAACGCCATCGTAAATCAAAACTTCAATAGTGCTATTAAGTTCACAAATCAGATAAGCAATCTTATAGTGATTATGGAATACGATATGACGAGAACCCGCTCCTGGCTGGCTATGGTAGGTAAAGAGCTCACTTAGTCTTCCTTCCTGGTCAATGTCGTAGGTAATGACTTGGTCAGTACCTAAGTCACAAGTAACCAGATATTGGTCAGGAGTCAGGTCAGCAAAGTGAACGTGAGGAGAAGCTTGGTTTTCATGAGGACCATGTCCTTGGTGTTGAACCTTATCAGCTAAGACCAGGCTACCATCTTCTTGGCGTTTGTATACCAAGACTTGCCCCTTGTGATAATTGGCTCCATAGACTAGATTTCTTTTTTCATCTACTGCAACGTAGCAGTGGGGAGCACCCTCTTCAACAACGTGATTCAGCAAGCTACCATCAGTCTGATAAGCAGCAATTCCACCTTGACCATCTTTGCTACCGACTGTGTAGAGGTGGTCCTTCTGATCAAAGGCAAGATAGGTTGGACTTGGCTCTTCAGCAAATAATTCTAGATTAGATAACCGTCCAGTTTTTGTATCAAAATCAGCTTTATATATTCCTTGGGAAATACGACGAGTGTAGGTCCCAAAATAAACAGTTTCTTTCATGTACATACCTCGATATAAAGATGCTACTATTATATCACAAAAACTCATTTGCATGAAAAAGTCTAACCAGATACTTATGTTTAAAGATTTTTAATAAGAAATACACTTTACCTGTTTTTCTTTTATTTGAAAGGACTTTTTAAAAAAACATCATTTTTTTAGTTTTTAAATGGTATAATATTAGGATAAGGAAAGGAAATAGATATGGAACAAAAAGAGAAACAGTTTAATTTATCTTGGTTTTTTAAATGGTTTTTAGATAACAAGGCTGTCACATTTTTCTTAGTGACTTTGTTATTAGGCCTTAATATTTTTATTTTGAGTAAAATCAGTTTTCTGTTTTTTTACCAGTTTTTGGATTTTTTTATCAGTAGTTATGTTGCCGGTTATCTTATCCGGATTACTTTTCTATCTTTTAAATCCTCTAGTAGATTTAATGGAAAAATACAAAATTAACCGTGTTTTAGCCATTAGCATCATCTTTGTCGTTATTGCAATTCTATTGATTTGGGGCTTAGCAGTAGCTATTCCAAATCTGCAACATCAAGTAGTTACCTTTGCCCGGAACGTTCCAAGTTACTTGGAAGATGCTGACAAGGTTATTAACGATTTGGTGACCAAGCGCTTACCGGATGATTTTCGTCCGCAATTGGAGCAGGTTTTTAGCGAATTTTTTTCAAGCCAAGCGACAAGCTGGGCTAGCGACATCTCTTCAAGGGCAGTAAACTGGTTGAGCGCTCTTATCAGTGCTACATCTCAAGTCATTGTTGCTTTGATTATCATGCCTTTCATGCTCTTTTATTTGCTTCGGGATGGGAAAGGTCTTCGAGATCATATTACTCAATTTTTACCAACCAAATTTAGAGAGCCTGTCGGAAAAATTCTAACAGATGTTAATCAGCAACTTTCTAACTATGTACGAGGTCAAATCACGGTAGCAGTTATTGTTGCTATCATGTTTATCATCTTCTTCAAGATTATCGGTCTACGTTACGCAGTTACTTTAGGGATTTCAGCAGGTGTCTTGAATCTAGTACCTTATCTAGGAAGTTTCTTGGCTATGATTCCTGCTTTAGTTTTAGGTTTGATAGCAGGACCGGTTATGCTCCTAAAAGTTATCATTGTCTTTATCGTAGAGCAAACTATTGAGGGGCGTTTTGTATCACCACTAATTTTAGGAAGCCAGCTCAATATTCATCCTATAACCATTCTCTTTGTCCTTTTAACTTCAGGGTCCATGTTTGGTATTTGGGGTGTCTTACTCGGTATTCCAATCTATGCCTCTGCTAAAGTTGTGATTTCAGCTATTTTTGAATGGTACAAATCAGTATCAAGTCTGTATGATCAAACTGAGGAGGTCGAGAGTGAACAATAGTCAAAAAATGCTTGAGGCTCTAGACCAGCAAGATTTAGCCAAGGCAGATTCTTATTTTCAAAAAGCAGTAGATGAGGATTCAGATGAGATTCTATTAGAACTGGCTTCTTATCTTGAGGGGATTGGTTTTTATCCTCAAGCTAGACAAATCTATGAAAAATTAGCTCCAGTATTTCCAGAAGTCAATCTCAGCTTGGCCTCAATTTCTAGCGAAGATGGTCAAATCGAAGAAGCTTTTGAATATTTAGAAAAGATTGGTCCTGAGAGTGATTGGTATTTATCAGCTCTTGTATTAAAAGCGGACTTATACCAACTGGAAGGTTTAACAGATGTAGCGCGTGAGAAGCTCTTAGAGGCTCGTAGCTATTCAGATGACCCACTCCTGATATTTGGACTAGCGGAACTTGATAGTGAGCTAGGAAATGATTTGGAAGCCATTAAAGGCTATGCTCAACTCGACAATCGGGACATATACGAGCAGACAGGCATTTCCACTTATCAACGAATTGGACTTGCCTATGCCCGTCTTGGAAAATTTGAGTCAGCTCTTGAGTTTTTTTGGAAAAAAAGCTTTAGAGTTAGAATACGATGATCAAACTGCCTATGAACTTGCAAACCTCTACTTTGATCAAGAGGACTATCAAAAAGCAGTTCTATACTTTAAGCAGTTAGATACCATCTCTCCAGACTTTGAGGGCTATGAGTATGGATACAGCCAAGCCCTTCATAAGGAACACCAGACAGAGCAAGCTTTAGAGATTGCAAAGCAGGGGCTGGAAAAAAATCCTTTTGAGACAAGATTGTTACTATTTGCTTCCCAATTATCTTATGAATTGCATGACCCAGAGCAAGCTGAATCTTATTTGTTACAGGCACAAGAGGATGCAGAAGATCAGGAAGAAATCTTATTACGCTTGGCAACTCTCTTCCAAGAGCAAGAACGTTATGATGATATTCTTGCTCTAACAGTGTATGAGCCTGAAAATCTCTTGACTAAGTGGCTCATTGCTCGTAGCCAGCAAGAATTAGAAGACTTAGATGCGAGCTATGAGTCCTATCAGGAACTCGTCCCAGAACTGAAGGACAATCCGGAATTTTTAGAAGAGTATATCTATTTACTTCGAGAGTTAGGGCACATAGAAGAAACTAAAGAGTATATTCCATATTATTTAAAATTAGTACCAGATGATTTGCAGATGCAAGAGTTCTATAACCAACTTTTTTAAATCAGCTACTATAATCGCCATATAATGGCGGTTATTTTTTGTTAATAGTAAAATCCTTAGAGAAATGCTGAAAATTAAGTGGATAGAGTATGAAATTTTTACTCTTTTTTTGATATAATTGAGATAGTTAAATTGAATTAAATTAAATTATTTTTAAATATGATTTAGAAAGAATAGACATATGACACAAGTTAAAATTGTAACAGATTCTTCTGTTACCATCGAGCCAGAACTAGTCAAAGAGCTAAATATTACAGTAGTACCTCTTTCTGTCATGATTGACAGTGTTCTTTATTCTGATGCTGACTTAAAAGAAGGAGAGTTCCTTCGCTTGATGCAAGAGAGTAAGAATCTTCCAAAGACAAGTCAACCTCCAGTTGGACTCTTTGCTGAGGTCTTTGATGACTTAAGCAAGGATGGTAGTCAGATTTTGGCTATCCATATGTCCCATGCCTTATCAGGAACTGTAGAAGCAGCTCGTCAGGGTGGTAGCTTATCGACAGCAGATGTGACAGTTCTTGATAGTTCCTTTACAGATCAGGCTTTGAAGTTTCAAGTTGTTGAAGCAGCTAGATTGGCTCAAGAAGGAAAAGATTTAGAAACAATCCTAGCTCATATAGAAGAAGTCAAGCAACATACCGAGCTTTACATTGGTGTATCTACTTTAGAAAACCTTGTAAAAGGTGGACGTATTGGGCGTGTTACTGGTCTATTAAGTTCTCTTCTTAACATCAGAGTAGTGATGCAGATGAAAAACCACGAACTTCAACCAATTGTCAAAGGTCGTGGGGCTAAGACTTTTAAAAATGGTTGGAGGAGTTAACCGCTACTATTTCTAATCGTTCAGTAGCAGAAATTGGTATTTCATATGCTGGTACAAGTGACTGGGCAAATGAGATGAAATCCCTTTTGCAACCATATGTAGAGAAGCCAATTTCAGTTTTAGAAACAGGATCTATTATCCAGACTCATACAGGTGAAAATGCATGGGCTATTTTAATTAGGTATAATCCCTAAAAAATAGAGAAAAATCAAATAAAAGCTATTTTTGACTTGACCTAGAAGGAATTTTAGGTTATGATTATATTTGTTAATCAGAAATAATTTGGAGGATTCATTAACATGGCAAACAAACAAGATTTGATCGCTAAAGTAGCAGAAGCTACAGAATTGACTAAAAAAGATTCAGCAGTAGCAGTTGATGCTGTTTTCAAAGCAGTAACTGAATTCCTTGCTGCTGGTGAAAAAGTTCAATTGATTGGTTTCGGTAACTTTGAAGTTCGTGAACGTGCAGCTCGTAAAGGTCGCAACCCACAAACTGGTAAAGAAATCAAAATCAAAGCTTCTAAAGTTCCAGCATTTAAAGCTGGTAAAGCTCTTAAAGAAGCAGTTAAATAATAACACTTTAAAAAGCCTATTGTATCAAGCAGTCTGCTTGACTAATAGGCTTTTTGTTTGCTTTGGGGCATTTTTGGGGCAAAGACTAATACTTTTCCATGACATCTGCAACGGTTGATTTCATTTGTTTGGTAATATGAGTATAGATTTGAGTGGTTGTTTTAGCGTCTGAGTGGCCAACACGATCCATAATAGCCTTGAGTGGTACATTGTTTTCAGAAAGTCGACTTACCAGCGTGTGACGGAATATGTGGCTAGTAAGATTTTTCTGGATTGGTGTTTCAAGTCTTTCATTAGCTTTTTTAGAGCCAGGTTAAAAGAGTTTGTTTGCAAAGGCACTCCATTTTTTGTTGTAAAGATGAAGCCCATGTCTTTATAGCGAGGATTGGTATTCTTCTCCAGTTCATTCATGAATTCCATCTCTTCTAAAATTTCTTTTTCACGGGTAGTCATCACGGTCTCACGATAGGATGCCAGTGTTTTTGGTGATGTCTTTTCACCTTTCTGATATCCATTTGTGTGGTCGTAGGTTCCATGAAGTTGCAGGATTTTAGATTCATAATCAACGTTATGCGGTTCAATCCCAACGGCTTCCCCAATACGGCAACCGTTTAGACTCATAAATTCAGAAAGCAGTCCAATCCGATAGGTGCTAGGCCTTCGATACAATTCTTTCAGCAACAGTTTGATTTCATCTTCCTCAAGGTATTTTTGTTCTACCTTCTTCCAATCTTCCAAAGTTTTTTTGATTCTTGGAAGCTTAGCTCTCCTAGCTGGATTGTCCTTGATAATGCCAAGATCCACAGCATAATCAAAAGCAAGATTGAGCATGGACTTGTTCCGTTCTTTTTTATTTCTGGAGCAGTCGAGTTTATCTAGATAATTTTGAATGTACTTTTGGATCAATCTTAGATACTTTTATCCCTACCCCAAAATCAGATTTTATTTCCTTGATATTGCCATTTAATGAAGCGATAGAAGAACGTTTAATCTCTTGCTGGTAGAAAGTCCACCATTGGTCGAAAAGCTCCGTAAAAAGCATTTCTGAGCTTTCTAGGTCGCTTAGAATATTTGCTATCTTAATTTCAAGTTGTTTTTGTGCTTCTTTTCGGATGCGAGGAGTGTCTTTTTCCATGAGCACTGAAACTCTAGCCCATTTTTCGGTGTAAGGATTTTTATACCTCTCAATAAAATTTACTTTTCCGCTTTTATGTTGTTCTACCCACATTGTATTTTCTCCTATATTTTGATAAAATGGGTATAGTAAAGAGGGCTTTTTAATGCCTTTTACTATACAGGATATCCTCACACTCAAAGTTTGGCGATGGCGAGTGTGGGGATTTTTTGAGTTGTTTCCATTTTGGAAACAGCTGTTTTTGCTTGTTTATGTTATAATTATTTAAAACGAGAGAGGAGAAAAATATGCTAAAAACAAAATTAAAAGATTTTATCGTATCAATGTTTCTATTTCTCTTAATTTTCAAGATTTTTTTCTCTATAACTACGATTTACATCACAAATAGCTATCTTTCAATAGCGATAACTGTACTTGTCACATTTTTTTATTAAAAAAAATTTATTTCTTTCGAGTCTAACTGATGTTAGACTTTTTTTATTCTCCAGACTCCTATGTGGATTACTAGAAGCCTGTTTTACAATTTGTTGGTTTTCAATAGCAGTTGTTAGTTTTCTTGGGATGCGAATTCCTAGTTCAGATATTGGCACACCGAGTTCGTCAGCTAGTTCTTTTGCTTGTTTAATTCGTTCGAGTTTATTTTTTTGATACCCTTGATATGTATTTATTAATCCTGGAACTTCTAGTTCTAATCCCATAAACTTTAATTTTTCCCCCACTTGTCAGAACAATTGCTCCACTAAGTATCGCTGAAATTATAAGTCCGTAATTTACAGTGTGTGTAATAAGTTCTATTATACCCTCGGATTGTACGTTTATTTTTGAATCTACTCGTGTTTCAGGGAAAAGCAACCTTGTTAATAGAGAATATTGATAAACAAATTGACCTAAATATACCCCTTGAATATCTTTTTCTTCTGTTACATGGTAGCTAATATATAGTTTTTTTCGTCTTCGATATAGCAAAGGGAAAAGTGCGCGGTTAATGAACGGTTTATAATCATTTATATTTGATAGTGTTGCATGAGAATAGATCATTTTTATACAATGCGCTGTCTGCATCAGAACGATTAAAACCATCCTAACCAATGGACTTTTCCACCTTTTTGCAAAGTCAGATCGACTATGCGTCAACTCTTCGCTTTTATATTGTTCGAGTTGGAATTGATCAAGTTCATAGAGTGGTCCAGTAACTTTACCAACTAAAAATCGTTCAGATCCTTCAGATGGGACAACAACTATATCATTTTTCTTAATATTATTTACAAAGCGAAGCAGTTGGCCTGCAGTGATGCCATATTTGTTTTTCAGATGGTTCTAAGTCATCCTGAAATGTTAGTTTTTCTTTTAAAATTTCTTTTAATACATTCGAGTTATTATCTGCTCGTCTAATATCTGCAAGGGTAATCTCATTCCATCCAATACCTATATAGCCATTTAGATTAAAATCTGTATAATATTCTCCAGAGTTAGCACGCACTAGCCAATAATCAGTAGAAGAATCTAAAACAGGGATTTCTTTTTTTATATTTTCTATAATTTCTTTTAATTCTGTTGTATTTTCCATCAGTGTACCTCGTTTAACTCCTATACAAATCCACGACTTCTCCGATAATTCGGAAGTCGGTGTCTGGTGTGATTGGCATATCTTTGTAGGCTGGATTTAGGCTGTGTAGGTATGCCTGCTCTTTGTCAATGACAAGTTGCTTGATATAAGCATCGCCGTTGTAGTTGAATACTCCAATAACTCCGTCATTCAAGTCAACGCTGGTCTGAATGAATACCAGGTCACCGTCGTGATAGTCAGGTTCCATGGAGTCCCCTTTGATGGGGATGACAAAGTCGGCATCAACATCTACTGGCAACTCTATCCGTTCCACTTGTACATCGTTCAAATACTGGCCTGTACCTGCTGAAGCTGGGTGGTCGTAATAGTCGTAACTATAGACCTGAATAGCCCTCAGACACTTCGGTCGGTTGACTTTGTTCATTTCTCTGCTCATTCAGTTGCCTCTCTGCATAGGTTAAGACTCTGCTTTGCCTTGGCGGTGCTAGTTGGTCGTAGATGGTTTGGATGGAGGATTTTTGAAAGAACAGGGGAGTAGCATTAATTTGAATTTCTTGATCATCATCAAAGCTTATCAATTAAAAGCTTCTACAGAAATTTGCATACCTTTTGCAATTTTTTTCTATCGTCTCATAAGATGGGATGATGGGCTTTTTTTGACTTCGGATGTTCATTCTTTTTCAAGCATAGAAATATATCCCTTCGTTAAGTCGGACAATTCACAAAAAAAGCATCCATCGATAACTTGCGCTCCGTTCTATACGATTTTAGTAATTCTCCTAACTTCATAAAAAAAGCTCCTTTCTATATATTGTTTAATCCATTATACACCTTTAAATAAAAAAGTAAATTTTTTTGTTTAACACGCTTGACATTTCTTGTTTAACGTGTTAAACTATAATCAAGCTTAAGGAAATAACAAAAACCAAGAGCAAAAAAAGAAAGGAGTAGAGAAATGAACGAACTCGAAAGAACAGCCCTCAATGAGATATTGAGGACGGTTAGACTTATAAATCAAAAAAAGTTGCTGAAGTTGTTGAACTTCAAAGTCAACAAGAGCTAGCTATTTCTTATCTTCGGGGAATAATGGACGGCTCTGAGTCCGATTGAGTTGATCTTGAAGTTCTTGCAGAATATACTGACGGGTACTTATTGTTGGTTTTGTATTAAAATCATACGTGTTCACGGTAGGAGAATAAGACTGTTGCTTTTCTAACAGATTAAGTATCTTGTTTAGCTTTTTGGTCAAATTGTCATTGAGATCGTCAAGTGTAAGACTTCTTTCAATACGACTTTCAGGCATTTCGAAGTTTTTTTAAAACTTTGAATTTTTAGATTTCAAATTTTTCTTTAGATTCTTCAATTTTCGATACATCTGTATCATAGAAAACGGTACGAGTCGTCATAACATCAAAAGGAAGTCTTTCTCCTACTTTTATGATTGGGACAAGAGGCAGTTCAAGCGCCTGTCTGAAACCTAACTCGTAGAATGCATTGGGATTATGATCTGTCATATCTGCTATAACCATAGGAGCAGTTTTAAGGTAATTGATAATTGTAGCGTTGATGTTATCTACCGCATTTACGTGGTCAACACGTACAGGCTTATAACCAAGTTCTTCACAAACAGGAGCGATAAGATATCTATATACGTTGTCAGCTCGTTCTCTTGTTGGTGTTCCAGATTCACCGATAGCAGTTACAATAAAACAAATTTTTTCAGTCATGTTTTTCTCCAATCATTTTATTTTGATTATACCATATTTGAAAGGGGGTGAGGGAATGAGACCAAGACGGTATCCGTATAGTTTCAAACCAAATCTGATGAATATTTTAGATAGTCGCTTCTATACACGGCTAATTGTTGAAACAGAGGATGGAGCAAAAAAAATAGCAGAAGTCACACTAGATGATGTAACTTCTGCTACAGGATATGTTGTAAAGCTAAGACCAAATTATGACTAGCCTTTAGGAGGGAATGGGTCTTTACCGTGGCTGTCACGGCTTTGAATTCTCCCATCTTTGCCATGAATGATTAGTTCAGAACCTTGATTTCGTGAAATCTGTCTAGCAATATTTGTAGCTTCACTCTTTGTAGTAGTATGAACAGTTGCTCTTGAATTGCCAGCACCTTTCACGTTCCAACCACCATTTTTGGCAGGGACAACATGCTGATTTTTACCCATGATTGTATCTCCTTTCTATTGAAATTTTGACTAAAACGGTGAGAGGTCCTAGTCAATAATTATTATAACATAACAAATAGAAACTCACAACATATTGTGAGTGTGAGTGATTATTTTACAACATATAGTGTTTAGAGGTGCGGAAATGTGGAAACAATTGAACAGAATCATGCAGGAAAGAAATTTGAATGGCAATCAATTATCGAAGATGTCCGGAGTCAATCGTAGTTTCTTTTCTGATTTGAAAAGCGGAAAGGTAAAGTACCTTTCTTGGCCGAATATATGCAAAATTGCTGATGCACCTGAAATCAGCATAGATGAATTAAGATAAGGGGGCAAACCATGAAAGAAGCAGTTAAATAATGACACTTTAAAAAGCCCATTGTATCAAGCTTTCTAGCTTGGTCAATAGGCTTTTTTTTGTTTCAGTTTATGATATATATTTTCTAAAAGTGTGAAAAAGAGAAGATTTGTAGTCTTCTCTTTTTATATGAGTAGTGATAGCGTTCGGCTATAAAAATACTCAATAAAAATATAGGAAGCCTTACTATCAAGCTAAACTGAAGGCTAAAGGAGAGCCATAATATGATTATTTCAACTACGGAATTGAAGGAAAGATAATCCTAGGATACAAAGGAATTGTCTTGGGCAAAGTGCTTGCAGGGGTTAATATGAAAAATACATGGCGGTTCAATTTATAACGTTTATGGAGGACTTTCAAATTATTATCAGAGAGAGTTTATACAAGTTTCAGTGGAAGTCTTAGCAGAAATGCTGGATAGATCCAGAGTTCTTGTTGATGAAGTAAAGATAATCTATGAATCTCTGATAGTAGAGAATTGTATGCTAGTCACCTGTAGTGGAACAACAGTGGCAGTTGATTCCTCATTTGAAGTAACAAAAAAGAACAGTCGAAGCTGTTCTTTTTATGATTATTTGAGACCGTATTTTTTGTTGAAACGATCCACGCGTCCATCTGCTTGAGTGAACTTTTGACGTCCAGTGTAGAATGGGTGTGAGTCTGATGAAATTTCCACACGGATCAATGGGTAAGTTTCACCTTCGAACTCAACAGTTTCGTTAGTGCGCTTAGTTGAACCGCTAAGGAATTGGTAACCAGTAGTTGTGTCCATGAAGACAACTGGGCGATATTCTGGATGGATATCTTTTTTCATTTTGCAATATTTCCTTTCTGCCATGGTCTCTTTGCGAGCCATAGATTGTTACCTTAATAGTCTATCAGATTATGACTAGTTTGGCAAGTCTTTTATTTATTTTTCAATAAGTTTTTTAACTTCTGATAGATGACTTCATTTTCTTCTAAACTGTAGGAATTAGCACCGCTAGCTAGTGGATGGCCCCCACCATCATGTTCTTTGGCTACTTGATTGATAGGGACTGATTTACTACGTAAACGAACACGATAATGCCCATCAGCTTGCTCTACAAATATTCCCCATAAGCTGACGTCTTCTATGCGTCCTGGAGCACCAACAATAGCAGCTGTCTCTGCATCTGTTACCTGATAGTGTTGAAGGATATCATGCGTCAACAAGATACGGGCAGCACCATTTTCATCCACTTCCAGATGATCATAGATATAACCTTGAAGTCTGGCGATTTTATAGCTGATTGTATCCATATGACGTGTAAGTGCAGCATAATCAAAATCATACTCCCTCAGTTGACTCGATATACGAAGCGTACGAGCAGAAGTTGAAGGATAGAGGAAGCGACCAGTATCACCAATGATTCCTGCAGACAAGAGGTAAGCGGCCTGGTCAGATAAATTAAGGTTGGTTTCCTCTGCAAAGATAGCTACCATCTCACTGGCACTACTAGAAGTCGTGTCTACCCAAACAAGATCTCCATATTCTTCATCGTTTGGATGGTGGTCAATCTTGATAATTGTCTCAGCATTAATATAACGTTTATCATCGATTCGAGCAGTATTGGCTGTATCACAAATAATAGCAAGTGCTCCTTCAAATTCATGATCCCCTACCTCATCCATCTTGGCTAACCAAGTTAGGGTAGGCAAATCATAGCCAACAACTTTAATCTTTTTATCAGGAAAATTATACTGGAGCAATTCTTTAAGACCCACTTGACTTCCCAAAGCATCGGGATCTGCTCTCATGTGACGGTGAATAATAATTGTATCGTATTTTTTAATTTGTTCTAAAATTTGATGGCAAATTTTCATAAATAACCTCAATTCTTTCTCATATCATTGTAGCACAAGAGTTTTTATTTTTAAAATGAAAAATCTGTGATATAATGGAGGAAGATAAATTGAGGAGGACCTTATGGCATTAGCAAAAATTGTATTTGCCAGTATGACAGGAAATACTGAAGAAATCGCTGATATTGTAGCAGATAAATTACGAGAACTTGGATTGGATGTTGATGTTGATGAATGTACAACTGTAGATGCATCAGATTTTCTTGAAGCTGATATCGCTATTGTTGCCACGTACACTTATGGTGATGGCGAGCTTCCAGATGAGATGATGGACTTCTACGAAGACTTAGCTGACCTCAACTTGAATGGGAAAATCTACGGAGTAGTTGGTTCGGGTGATACTTTCTATGACGAATTCTGTAAGGCTGTAGATGATTTTGACCGTGTATTTGCTTCGACTGGAGCAGAGAAAGGTTCAGAATGTGTTAAAGTTGATCTTTCTGCTGAAGAAGAAGACATTGAACGCTTGGAACAATTTGCAGAAGAATTAGCTGCAAAAGTAGGATAAAACTATAACTGTGCTACTTAAAGAAAGTCAGCACAGTTTTTTGATAAGATTTTGTCTATCTTTTGTGAGAGATTAGACTCATAAAATGACTAGAGTGTGGAGGACATGCTATGAATTTAGAAAATATCCGTCAAGAAATTGATCAAGTCGATGCTCAACTTGTTTGCCTATTAGAAAAACGAATGGACTTGGTAGATCAAGTTGTGACTTATAAAAAGTCAGTAGGCAAACCAATATTGGATAGCAAGAGAGAGGAAGCCATTTTTGAAAAAGTGAGAAGTCTTATAAAAAATGACCAGTATCAAGAGAGTATAGTTGCGACCTTTTCTGACATTTTAAAACATTCTCGTCAATATCAGGATAAAAACATTAAATGAATAAAGAACAGTTCAATACGTTAGGGATTTTTCTAGCTGCTGTGGTAGGTGGCCTTGTCCGCTATCTTTTTTCCACTAGTTTGCTAGCCAGTCCAGACTTCCCATGGGGAACTCTCCTTGTAAACTATCTAGGGATTATTTGCTTAGTATACTTGGTTAAGGGCTATCTAGTTCATAAAGGAACAAGTAAAGGTCTTATTCTAGCACTTGGTACAGGCTTTTGTGGTGGTTTAACAACCTTTTCTAGTCTCATGTTAGATGCTGTGAAATTACTGGATACTGGCCGTTATTTGAGCTTGGTAATCTACCTAGTTTTGAGCATTGGCGGGGGTCTCTTATTAGCTTATTACTTGGGGAGGAAGAAATGGTAATCGTCTATCTTTCAATGGCTTGTGGGCTAGGTGCCCTAGTTCGCTATTTCTTTTTCGTCCTTTAATCAAGATTCTAAATTGCCTCTAGGAACTCTCATAGCCAATCTTCTAGGTTGTTTCTTGATTGGTTTATGCTATAACCATGTAGAGTCCAAAGAAGTCTATCTTATCCTTGCGACGGGCTTTTGTGGAGGTTTAACGACTTTTTCAACTTTGAATGATGAGCTACAGAGACTACTTAGTGACAAGAAGGTATTTTACAGCTATTTTCTCTTAACTTACTTAGGAGGTTTAGTAGCGATTTTTTTAGGAATTTTGCTATAAATTTCTTTACTTTTTTTTAGAAATTTGGTAAACTGTATCTTGTGTGTAATGGACGCACAAAAATACAGTTTATCCGCTGAGGAAGAATCCTCAAGATTGACAAAGATAGGAGAATAAAATGAATCCATTAATCCAAAGCTTGACTGAAGGTCAACTTCGTACTGATATCCCATCATTCCGTCCTGGTGACACTGTTCGTGTACACGCGAAAGTTGTCGAAGGAAACCGTGAACGTGTTCAGATCTTTGAAGGTGTTGTTATTGCACGTAAAGGTGCTGGCATCTCAGAAAACTACACAGTTCGTAAAATCTCTAACGGTGTAGGTGTTGAACGTATCTTCCCAATCCACACTCCACGTGTTGAAAAGATCGAAGTTGTTCGTTACGGTAAAGTACGTCGTGCGAAATTGTACTACTTGCGTGCACTTCAAGGTAAAGGCGACTCGTATCAAAGAAATCCGTCGTTAATTCGATAAAAAAACTCTGCTGTAAGGCAGGGTTTTTCTCTAGCTCCCTTAGTTCAATGGATATAACAACTCCCTCCTAAGGAGTAGTTGCAGGTTCGATTCCTGCAGGGAGTATTTTAAGAAGCGTAAAGAAACGTAAAGAATATTAAAAGTGTTTATTTATCGGCAATCATCACAATTTAGTTTTTTAAAATAGGTTAGTATTTTTAGTTTTTTTGACCAAAACTTGACCAAATTTTTGACCAAAAAAATTAGATTTAAGTTAATGAGTATAGAATAAAAGTGGATCAGGAAGCTGGTCTATTTTTGTTTTTGTATTTCATAATTTAAAAAAAGGTTGAAATGTCAGTCTAAAAGTTAAACAGAGAAATCAAAATGATTAACGTATAAAAAGCGTTGATTTTATATAGAGAAAGAAATAATAAGTCAGAAGATTATTTAGCAAACTATCTAAGAATCCAAAAGAAAGCATATAAGCGCTATGAAAGTTGAGATCGTGAGTCTAGTATTGAAAAACTTTATGAACTAGCAAAACTCTATAATAGTACGATAGATGATTTTATCTATGTTGATGAAATTAACTGTGAAGAGTGAAGAAGTTTGTCGCCAAATGATTTAGATAATCTAGGTTGTCGCCACCAATTTTCACATGGATTGGTAACAATGTTGACTATAGGAAAAAGTTATGAATAAACTATTTACTTTAATGATGATAAGACTAAATTTGTCCATAAGAGTGAAGTGAAGGGTTTTTACTTGGCCTAGTAGAAAAGATTGAAGAGGGGGAAGAGGTGAGTTAAAATTGAAGCGTATGATTATAAAGAGGGTCAAGCTTTAAGAACTTATTCCGAAGAATGGATTATAAAAAAGTATAACCGAATCTTTAGTCGATTCTGCTGGAATTTGAAAATCTATGCTCATGTAAAAATGGTGCTGATGCTCATGTATCAACAAAAAAATGTTGTGAAGCTTTATATTATTAGTTGTATGCTGTCGGTCAGTTGAGTCATAGTCATTACAGTAAGATAATTTCTAAAATTGTAAGAACGTATATTCGTTTTAGAGAAGTTTGAGTGATTGTTGAATTTTAGAAAAATGTTGAATTAGAGATATATATGCTATAATATAATAAATGATATTATTTAAAAAGGGGATTATAGAATGAATTTCAAGAGATCTTTGACTTTACTTACGACTGCAACTATACTCGCATTTAGTTGTAGTGTTGCTCATGCTGATTCTGCAAGACAATCCAAGATTAAAGAATTGGATAATCAAAGAAGTGAACTTGCTAAGAAGAATGGTGTTACTGGCTATTTAGGTGATGGTCGTTGGTATTCACTTGTTGAATCTGAGAATAAGGTTAATAGCTTGAAGAAACAAGTTGAAGATTTGAAAGGTCCATATAGTGAAAAGAATACTATTAAGGTAAGTCCTGCTTATGTTAAAGCATTAAAGGATAATTTTGATTATAGTAAGAGTGAAAAAGAGCGAGGACAGGCAGAAGAAATTCTGAAAAGTGAAAGTGTGAAGTTAGTTTTACAGAAGAATAACTTTGTAACTGTTAGTTCAGATGAAGCTGAAGTCTATGATCTAGATAATCTTCCTAAAGATGTATTGATTGAATTGAATTATTTTTGCCTTTGATATGATAAATCAAGTAAGAAGGCAAATGGGAACTAAGGAACTTATTCTTGCTCAATCGTCTATTGATTTTGCTAGTAAACTTTCTGTTAAAGTGAAGGAAGCTAATAGGGGAGTTTGGGATTGGCATTATGTGAAGGGTATTAACGAAGTTGCTAGAGAGTATGGTTTACCTACTTCTAGTAAGGAAGATGAAGAAAAAGAGTATGGTGGGCAATATTATGAGAATGGCGCAAGTACCACTTGGAGTTCAAACACAGTTACCAAAGCAGAATTAAAACGTATGGTCTATGATGCGATTTTAGATTTTCTCTATAATGGTTATGAATATTTTCATGCTCAATCTATTGCTGGTTTAAATTGGGGAGAACCGAATAAGATAAATTATTTTGGTTTCTCAATTCATTCATTAAAAGATGGAACTGGGATGAGTTTTATTACTGTTTCAGACAAGCAAATTTCACAATCTACTAAGAACAATTTTAGTACAAAAACCCCTGCAAATACAATAGAAAGTAACAGAAAATCAACTCTTGGAAAGAAAGAGAAAGAGTTGGAATCTGAAAAAAGTAAGTTGGAAAGGCTAAATAATTCTTATAAAGAATATGAAAAAATCTCTAAAGAAATTGATAAGTTAAACGAAGAAGAAAAAAAAGAGAAGGAGAAAGAACGTAAAGCAAAAGAAGCTTTGAAAGAGAAAAAAGGCTGGATAAGAGAAGGAACTGCTTGGTATTTTTATAAGAATAATCAACCTCTAAAAAACACGTGGGAAGGTGATTATTGGTTCGGATCAGATGGAAAAATGGTTACCGATTCATGGGTAGATAATGGTCGCTATTATGTTGACAAGTCAGGGAAATATGTTCAAAACAAAAAACAAAAAAATGGGTGGGTTCAAGAAGGAACTGCTTGGTATTTCTATAAGAATAATCAACCTCTAAAAAACACATGGGAAGGTGATTATTGGTTCGGTTCTGATGGTAAAATGGTTACGGATTCATGGGTAGATAATGGTCGATACTATGTGGATGGAACTGGACGATATGTTCAGAATAAAAAACCTGTTCAGACTAAACCAACTCCATCAAAGGAGAAACAGATAGAAAAAACTCCTTCTAAGCCTGCTCCAGTTCCTTCATTTAAGAAGAATGGCTGGATTCAAGAAGGCAAAACCTGGTATTTTTATAAGAATAATCAACCCTTGAGAAATACTTGGCAAGGTTCTTATTATTTGAAATCAGATGGAAAAATGGCTGTAAGTGAATGGGTTTATGATTCAAATTACAAAGCATGGTACTATTTGAAGTCTGATGGAAGCTATTCACGCAATAGCTGGCAAGGTTCATATTATCTGAAATCAGATGGAAAAATGGCATCAAGTGAATGGATTTATGATTCAAGCTATAAAGCATGGTATTATTTGAAATCTAATGGTGTGTATGCTCGAAATGAAGTGATTGAAGGTAAGTATAAATTAGATTATTCAGGTAAGTGGGTATAATTTTAAAAGTCAGTTTAACTGGCTTTTTTTGTTTGTAGAAAAGGAGAAAAAAATAGATGTCAAAACTTGGGGCGAAACGATAACAAAGTATCTGATTTTTTGTACTCTCAAGATTTAAGTAACTGTACAACTGTTTGCAATAAAAAAACAGTGACAAATTCACTGTTTGTTAGTCAAAGAAAAATCATAAAGTTTTTCTGCTGTTAGAAGTGCCATTTTGTCTATGCTTGTTTTTCCTTTCCTAAGATCAGAAACAGTAGTCCATGGTACTCCAGCACCTTGTGAAATAGCAGAAGTAGATATAGAACTTTCTAATAATTCTTGAATAACTTTTCTCATATTCTTGACCTCAATTTTTTACCTTGATTATATTATATAACGGAGAAGTGAGGTGTCAAGTGTTTGGATAAATTATTTCAAAATATTTTTGCCGAAAAATCTCCCCCAAAAACTTATTTTTCAATATTTTTAAATCGTTCTTTTATTCCTTAAAAACTACAATTATCAACAAATTAGGATTATAGAAATATAGGGATAGGTCTGCAGGGAGTAGTACTAGCCACAAAAACACTGGATAACCAGTGTTTTTTTTGATCAAATTTTGAACTATTCATAAGATATCCATGGTGTGTTATAATAGGCATAGAATGTTTAGGAGAAAGAGATGAAAAAAGGCTTATTAATAGGCGGCTTATCCGTAGTTATACTATTCGCAATATTCGTAATCCTTAGTCCTATTCTTGCCATGATGGATATGTGGGGTCTATTTGCCCATGCAAGTCGGAATGAACTTGAGCAAGCTGTACATCGTTCTTATGAGAACTACGGTCTTACAGGGCAGTTTGAGTTAGAAGAATATGAAAAAAACTATACAAGTGTAGGAGGATTTGTAATCCATGGTACTTACACTGAAAATGTAGATGGTAAAACCTATCAGGCTAATTCTCGTTTTGAATACTATACTCGTCCTTCGGATAGCAAAAAGTATAAAAAGACGGATGCAGAAGTAGATTATGAACAAAACAAAAAAATTTATCATGCTTTTCCAGAATTAGCTTATTTAGGAATTGAGATTAGTCCAGGTACCAGCGAATTTTTAAAAACATTGGACACTTCAATTACAGATCCTAAAATGCCTGCTTTGAAGTACGAAGGGATTGGTTTTCAATTTAATAGTAAATCTGGCAATATCCATATATATGATGAAATATTAGAGGAAAATCAAAGAAATGGACAAGCATTACAAGGGATGTATCCCATGGATGCTCAAAAGCTTTTTGAAAATGAAATTTTAATACCAGAATTTCAATTTCGATACTACACTCCAGAAGACAAGACAGATCAGTTATATGATGCCTATCTTGAAGACCTTGAATCGCAAACGAAGGAATTCTTTTACAATCAACCCCTTCCAAGCGGTCTTTATGCTGTAAAGATTGATAAATATGAAGGGGATAAACTTGTCAATAATAGCGGTGGATATTATGTGAAGATTGAGAATCATCAAGTTGTGGAGTTTATCAAAGATTTACCGTAGAAGTTACTGGACTAATGCTTTTCAGCTGTATAGAGTTTAGAGAAAAGAGGTAATATGTCAGATGTCCCAAGAAGAATACCTTCGACTAAAAAAGAATATAAAATTCGCTTAGTCTTGGTAATAGTTCTATTCGTATTATTTTCTATCCTAAGCATCTTGCTTATCATAAATCTCAATAGATTTATCCCACTAGGCGCGACAGCCATGGCTACAGTTGTGCCATTTAACCAATTTTCACACGTTCCACTTTGAGAAGAGAAAAAAGTGACTGAAGCTGAAAGAGAAGAATTAGCTGCACTTATGTTTGATGAGAAAGAGTAATCTGTATTCTAAAAAATACCCCAGGAGTTAGACTTTTATCTCTAACTTCTGGGGTACTTTTTTTATGTTAATCATGTTACAAGACCCAAGTTCGAATGGCATGGGCTACACCAGATTCGTCATTTGTTTTGGTGATGTATTTGGCGATTTTTTTGAGTTCTGGGTTTCCGTTTTCCATAACAACGGGATTACCAACGACTGCTAGCATGGCACGGTCATTTTCTTCATCCCCGATCGCCATGGTTTCATCCTTACTTAGTCCAAGTTTCTCAGCTAGGTGAGTGATAGCAGATCCCTTGTCTACATCCTTTTTAAGGAGTTCTAGGTAAAATGGAGCAGATTTGTTGATAGAGTAGCGCTCGTAAAATTCTGCTGGAATCTTTTCAATAGCAGCATCGAGAATTTCTGGTTCATCGATAAACATACATTTGACGATTTCTTTATCAGCCATCTCTTCAGGCGTACGATAGAAAATCGGCATACTGACGAGAGTTGACTCGTGAACCGTATATTTTCCGATATTGCGATTGGCAGTGTAAATGCCGTTCTTGGTAATAGCATGCATATGGACTCCCAGTTTACGACTGAGAAATTCCATATCCAGATAGTCCTCGTAAGTTAAGGATTCACTGATAATCTCATGACCATTAGTGGTTTCTTGGACAAGGGCACCGTTGAAGGTCACAACATAGTCCCCTTCGTCTCTCAACTGCAAGTCGTCAAGGAGTTTTGCAACACCAGCAATGGGGCGTCCTGTTGCAATGACAACCTTTACTCCAGCTACTTTGGCATCTTGGATAGCTGCAAAAACTTCTGGAGTAATTTCTTTTTTACTATTAACTAGGGTACCATCAATATCGACGGCGATTAATTTAATACTCATAAATTTCCTCTGTTATTTCTTGTCTGGATTAAAATGATCATTCTCAATCAGTTTTGAAAATTGTTGAATGATACTCGTGAAAATACTGTTTTGCTTTAGCATTTCTTTAGGGAAGTAGAAACGATTGTCACCATGACGGCTCCCTGAAAGAGATTGGACGATAGGCGAGAGGCTAGAAAGCTCAGCCAGTTCACCATTTTTTTGGACAATTTCAATCTGTGTTCTTGGATTTTCAGACTCTGGTCGATAAATATCGTAAGGAAGGTCAAAATTCTTATGAATGGCAGTATAATAGTTAGGGTCAAAACCAATTTCTTCTACGAAATTTCGCATGATTTCAAGTTGGTCTTGATCATCCTCAGTGAAAAAGTAATAGATTTAAAGACCTTACGATTGATAAAACGTTGGGAAAGGTCAGCCAAAATCTTGTCTGTACTAGTCATCCAGAGTTGGAAAGTAGGTATTCATAACCCCGTCATCTAGTGCTAGATAGTCAGATAAGGTTACCTTCTTCTCAAAAAAATGGCAGTAGATGTGGGGATGTAAGGGCAAAGAAGTCCTTATTTTTCAGGATAGAGCTCCTTAGCACGTTTGAGAAAGATTTTTGCAGAAGGACTTCCATGGCGCGTGTGGCTGGGTGGAAATAAACCTGCATATACATCTGGTAACGACTGAGTACATAATCCTCGATGGCATGCATCCCATTCCGCTGAAAGGCAATGCCATTTTCAACAGGACGAATAACACGAAGAATACGTAGTCAGATCAAATTGCCCGTAGAAAAGCACCCGTAAAGTAGGAGTCGCGAAGGAGATAGTCCATACGGTCTGCATCAATCTGACTAGAAATGAGCTGAACCACTTGTTTATTGGGATAAGTGTGATCGATAACGCTGGCTACTTTTTTTGGAAAGTCCGGTGCTACCTGCAAAAGAACCTGATGAATCTCTGTGTCAGGGACTTTGAATAATTTCCTGTGTGATAGCCTCATGATTGGTATCAAAAAGATTTTCAAAAGTATGCGAATAGGCACCATGTCCGAGGTCATGTAGAAGAGCTGCAGTCATGGTTAAGAGAGATTCACTAGAGTCCCATTCATCAGGATATTTCTCCTCAAAAATCTCCGTGATTTGACGGGCAATTTCATAGACTCCTAGACAGTGAGAAAAGCGACTATGCTCTCCACCATGAAAGGTATAACTGGATGTACCCAACTGCTTGATTCGACGAAGCCGTTGAAATTCTTTTGTATTGATCAGGTCATAAATGACTTGATTATTAACGTGGATATAGTTGTGAACAGGGTCACGAAATACTTTTTCATTCATAAGACCATTATAGCAAATTCCTTGCCTTTTTGGTAAAATAGTAGGGATAAGTGAGAAGAAAGAGGAATAGTTGTGAAGATTAGAATGAGAAATACCATCAAGTTCGATGAACAATTGGAAGTAATCGACCAACTTTATGATGTTGAATTACGTGAAAAGGGAGATTTTTCCTATCTCCTTTTTTTACAATGAAGACCAAGAAAAAGTAGTTTTGAAATTTAATGGGGAGGAACTGGTCATGTCACGTTTCTCAAATCCCAAGACCATCATGCGTTTTCTGAAGGATTCTGATAGTTTAGCCTATATCCCAACACCTATAGGCATGCAGGAGTTTATCATCCAAACAAGCCACTATGAAGTTGGTGAAGAGAAGATTGAACTAGCCTATCAACTACAAAAACAAAGAAGGTATTCCATTTGCCAACTACCGTTTAGAAATTACTGGGGATAAGAAAAAGAGGCTGGGACAAAAGTCCTAGCCTCTCAATTGTCTTTGGAGTGTCGAGCAAGACGCAGTGGTTGAGTGGGCTCTACTACGCTGATTTCATCAGCTTTTACAGCCCTACTCAACTGTGCGGAGGTGGGACGACGAAATCGAATTCTAACGAATTACCGATTTCTGTCCCACTCTCATTTGATATAGAGTTCCTGATTTTTTAAGGACGATTTCACGTACGCTTGCAAATTTCTTAAGTTTTTTTAGCTCTTCTGGATGTGTCACAAGAGTGATGACATAGCCTTCTTTACCCATGCGTCCTGTACGACCCGCACGGTGAGTGTAAGTTTCCTTGTCTCTAGGGACGTCAAAGTTAATCACGCATTCCAAGCTATCAATGTCGATACCACGAGCGAGAAGGTCTGTGGCAAGAAGTAGTGTCAGTTGATTATCTTTGAATTTTTCTAGAATAACTTTTCTAAATTTAACGTTGACATCGCTAGCTAGCGAAACTGCTAAAACATCACGATACTGCAATTTTTCCTCGGCGCTTCCAAGGTCTGACAAGCTATTAAAGAAGACAAGACCACGGAAATCTTCAACCTGTGCCAGTTTACGAAGCATATCTACTCTGTGACGTTGGTCTACTTGCATGTAGAAGTGTTGAATATTGTCTAACTTTTGGTCTGATAGATCAATGATGCGCGTGTTAGGGTGCAATCTTTATCTTGGTCAAATTTGGTAGTGGCACTCATGTAAATAAGTTGATGGTCACGAGGTGCGTAGTTGGTAATTTTCTCGACAAAATGAATTTGAGAATCATCAAGGAGTTGGTCGAAATTCATCAAGAATGATTGTTTCCACATTCATCATCTTGATTTTTTTCAATTTAATGAGTTCAAAGATACGACCAGGTGTTCCAATCAGAATTTCTGGTCCTTTTTTAAGTCGTTCAATTTGGCGTTTCTGGCTCGAACCGGATAGAAATAGCTGAGCTGTTAATCCGATAGCCTCACCCCAGGTTTTTAGTGACTTCAAAAATTTGTCCAGCAAGCTCAGTATTAGGTGCTAAAATCAATAATTGTTGGGCTTTTTTCTTTTGCAGTTTGAGAAGACTAGGTAGGAGATAGGCTAAAGTCTTCCCTGTACCAGTTGGACTGACTCCAAGTAGGTTTTCACCTTCTGTTATAGGTTGAAAAAGTTGAATTTGAATGGGAGTAAATTCTTGGAATCCCAGTTGATCAATCAATTCTTGCCATTCGGTAGGTAGTTTGGTTTTCATTTTTCTGCCTCAAATCTAATGCCAGCATTCTGGCGCATGGTGTAAAGTAGGTTGTGGACGTGTGTCGCATCATCAATCCAAGATTGGTAGAGAGTCAGATCTGCTTGCTTGATCATGTTTGCAAAAGCAGCAACTTCCTCAGTCATGGTGTGAGGAGCCCGCTGGATAGGAAGTTGAACTTCATTTCCTTGATGGTCTGTGAAAATAGCTGAACTAACATGTTCGATCGTATTAAGTGTCAGTGTTCCATCTGTCGTATAAATTTCGCAAGGAAGATTAGAAGTGATATTCTTTCCTGCTTTGATGTGTACTTGATAGTTAGGATATGAGAGAATACCATCCCCATTTAAATCAATGCTATTATCTAGTTTCTGAGCTTGATAGGTTGCATGAGTCGGTATTCCAAATAAGCAAACAGCAGCGTAGATAGGATAAATACCCAGATCCATAAGTCGTACCCACCAGCGAAAACGGTCTGAGAAAACATTAGGAGTATCGCCAGCAAGTAGGTTAGGCATCTTAGAAGAATATTTAGCGTAGTTAAAGTCTGCACCAAGAATTTGTTTGTTCGCAAGAAAGTCTTTAATTGTAGCAAAAGCATCTTCGTGGTAGTTTCTTGCTGCTTCAAAGATAAAACACTTATTATCTTTAGCCGTTTGAACTAAATCCTGCCATTCATGTGGTTGGGTAACGGCTGGTTTTTCAAGGATGACGTGTTTATCAGATGATAAAGCAGCCTTAGCTTGAGAGTAGTGCAAAGAATTTGGACTTGCGATATAAACGACATCAAAGGAGCTCATTAAAAAAGCATCCATCTGATCAAATAACTGAACATTGCTAAACCGACTAGCGAATTGTTCTGCAGTTTCTAGATTTCTAGAATAGACGGCGGCTAACTGATATTGTCCACTAGCATGAGCGGCTTCTATAAAATGATGACTAATAGCTCCTGTTCCTATAATCCCAAGTTTTAGCATAGACTCTCCTTATTCCTAGAATTGATTGATTTCATTATATCATAGAAAAGAAGAAGTAGCCAAAGCAAGATAATTCTAAATTGTGATGCTTCGACATTTTTATAAAAAAATGGTACAATAGTTACAGTAAATTTAGGAGTTTAGTATGAGATTATTACCTATGAGAAAAAAATTTCTCGTCATTCTAAAAAGATTGGCGCTTTTTTTGACTTTTCTGTGCAGGATATGTAGATGCCTATACCTTTCTGGTCAGAGGAAACACCCTGGTCGCTGGTCAAACAGGAAACGTAGTCTTTTTATCTGTCGGTATCGTTCAAGAAAAATGTAGCAGATGCTGAAAGCCAAAGATTTTTAACCTTATTATCCTTTATGCTAGGTGTCTTTTTACTGACAATCTACAAAGAAAAAGTTTAGAATCGTTAAAAAAACCAATCTTATCCCTTTTTTTCCTCTAGGGAATCCTCTCTATAATAATTGGTTTTGTTCCTCTTTCGTTGGACAATATTTTTCATTGTTCCCCCTCTAGCCTTTTTGTATGGGGCTTGTAACGACTGCTTTTTGGAGAAGTTTCAGGAATTGCTTATAACAATGCCTTTATGACAGGAAATATTAAACGGACCATGCTGGCTTTTCGGAGATTATATCCGAACCAAGCATAGACCATTTTTTAAGAGAAGGAATCATCTTTGTTAGTTTATTGTCAAGTTTTGTACTTGGAGTAGTAGTATCAGCCTATCTCACAATTTTCTATCAAGAAAAAACGATTTTAGGAATCCCTATTATGATGAGTGTTTTTTACCTCAGTATGTTTTTTACAAAGTTACAAGAAAAAAGTAAAGAAAAACCTTAATTTCGAAGATAAATACTTGTCAAAATAGTAGGAATCATGCTATACTTGTAGAGTTGACTATGCACAGTCCTGTGCAACCGCACGATCATCGTAGCTTGGTTAACCAAGCTCAAGTGGTTCGTCCCACGATGCTAGGCGAGTCTTCACAAAAATAAGGGGAAACCCCAAAATTCATAGGAGGTGCATAATGAGCACATACGCAATTATCAAAACTGGCGGAAAACAAGTTAAAGTTGAAGTTGGTCAAGCAGTTTACGTTGAAAAATTGAACGTTGAAGCTGGTCAAGAAGTTACTTTTAACGAAGTTGTTCTTGTTGGTGGTGAAAACACTGTTGTCGGAACTCCACTTGTTGCTGGAGCTACTGTAGTTGGAACTGTTGAAAAACAAGGAAAACAAAAGAAGGTTGTTACATACAAGTACAAACCTAAAAAAGGTAGCCACCGCAAACAAGGTCATCGTCAACCATATACTAAAGTTGTCATCAACGCAATCAATGCTTAATTTTAAGGAGAACGCATGATACAAGCAGTCTTTGAGAGAGCCGAAGATGGCGAGCTGAGGAGTGCGGAGATTACTGGACACGCCGAGAGTGGCGAATACGGCTTAGATGTCGTGTGTGCATCGGTTTCTACGCTTGCCATTAACTTTATCAATTCCATTGAAAAATTTGCAGGCTATGAACCTATCTTAGAATTAAACGAAGATGAAGGTGGCTATCTGATGGTTGAAATTCCAAAAGATCTTCCTTCTCACCAGAGAGAAATGACACAATTATTCTTTGAATCATTTTTCTTAGGTATGGCAAACTTATCGGAGAACTCTTCTGAGTTCGTCCAAACCAGAGTTATCACAGAAAACTAACACGGAGGAAAACATTATGTTAAAAATGACTCTTAACAACTTGCAACTTTTCGCCCACAAAAAAGGTGGAGGTTCTACATCAAACGGACGTGATTCACAAGCTAAACGTCTTGGGGCTAAAGCAGCTGATGGACAAACTGTAACAGGTGGATCAATCCTTTACCGTCAACGTGGTACACACATCTATCCAGGTGTAAACGTTGGACGTGGTGGAGACGATACTTTGTACGCTAAAGTTGAAGGCGTAGTACGTTTTGAACGTAAAGGTCGCGATAGAAAGCAAGTTTCTGTTTACCCAATCGCTAAATAAGAAGGTTTTTAAACCTTTCCCGAGCCTGATAAAAAAAGGCGAGGATGCTACAATCAGCATTACATAAAGCTTTTCGATTTTTCGAAGAGCTTTTTTATATACTAAAATTAGTCAGCATAAAACGGTTAGAAGTGGCCTTGTTCTCTTAAGTTTGCGCGGAAATTTCTCCTCTTGCCATGGCTAATATAGAAGAATTATGGTATAATATAGGGTAAGACCTTGTTAATAATTTGTGAAAGAGTATATAATGAAAAAAATTATCATTAATGGAGGACGTCCACTAAAAGGAGAAATTAACATTAGCGGAGCTAAGAATAGTGTGGTTGCTTTAATACCAGCAATCATCTTAGCCGATGATGTTGTTATCTTGGATTGTGTCCCAGACATTTCAGATGTAGCTAGCCTTGTTGAAATCATGGAAATCATGGGAGCTAGTGTCAAACGTTATGACGATGTATTAGAAATTGATCCACGTGGCGTTGAAAACAAACCAATGCCTTATGGTAAAATTAACAGTTTACGTGCTTCTTACTACTTTTATGGTAGCCTTTTGGGACGTTTTGGTCAAGCAACAGTGGGCTTGCCTGGTGGTTGTGATCTTGGACCTCGTCCTATTGATTTACACCTTAAAGCTTTTGAAGCTATGGGTTCTGAGACTACTTATGAAGGCGATAATATGAAATTGTCCACTCAGGGACAAACTTTGTATGGAGCTCATATTTACATGGATACTGTTAGTGTTGGTGCAACTATCAACACAATGTTAGCAGCTGTTAAGGCTAAGGGGCGTACAGTGATTGAAAATGCTGCTCGTGAGCCTGAAATCATTGATGTTGCAACCTTGTTGAATAACATGGGAGCCCATATTCGAGGTGCGGGTACTGATATGATTACTATCGATGGTGTTGAGAGTCTTCATGGAACTCGCCATCAAGTAATTCCTGACCGAATTGAAGCTGGAACTTATATTTCCATGGCAGCTGCCGTTGGGCAAGGAATCCGAATTAATAATGTTCTTTATGAACACTTAGAAGGATTTATTGCTAAGCTAGAAGAAATGGGCGTTCATATGACTGTTTCAGAAGATAGTATTTTTGTTGAAGAACAAAAAGACCTAAAGGCGGTAAATATAAAAACAGCTCCTTATCCTGGTTTTGCAACGGATCTCCAACAGCCAATTACACCTTTGTTATTAAAAGCAGAAGGTCGTGGGACATTGATTGATACCATTTATGAAAAACGTGTCAACCATGTCTTTGAGTTGGCGAAAATGAATGCTGATATTTCAACAACAAATGATCATATCCTTTATAAAGGTGGCAAACAATTACACGGAGCAAGTGTAAAAGCAACTGATTTACGTGCAGGAGCATGCTTGGTCATTGCTGCTTTGATGGCTAAGGGTAGAACTGAAATTACAAATGTTGAGTTTATTCTCCGTGGCTATTCAAATATTATCGAAAAATTACGCAATCTTGGAGCGGATATTGAACTTATTGAAGACTAGTTCTAGAGGATAGATATGAATATCTGGACGAAATTAGCAATGTATTCTTTTTGTGAGACGGAACGACTAGCTCTCCGTCCCTTCTTTTTTACTGATGTTTATGACTTCCATCAAATAGCTTCAGATGCAGAAAATCTTCAGTTTATTTTTCCTGCTCAAGCAAGCATAGAAGAAAGTCAATATGCCTTGGCCAACTACTTCATGAAATCTCCGCTTGGAATTTGGGCTATCTGTCATAAAAAAGATGGTAACATGATTGGGTCCATCAAGTTCGAGAAAATTGATGAGATAAAAAGAGAAGCGGAACTTGGTTATTTTTTGAAAAAAGACTACTGGGGGCAGGGTTATATGACTGAGGTTGTTAAGAGCTTGTGTGATTTATCTATGGCTGAACTAGGTTTAAAGCAATTATCTATCATAACGCATTTAGAAAATCTTGCTAGCCAAAAAAAGTTGCTGAAAAAAATCAGGTTTCAATCTCTACCGCCGTTTTTAAAGGGAGTGACAGATATAGTCGTAAGATGAGAGATTATCTCGAATTTCGTTATACAAAAGGAGAACTAAGTGAGTAAACATCAGGAAATATTATCTTATTTAGAAGAATTACCGGTCGGAAAAACGTGTCAGTGTTCGGAGTATTTCCAATCACTTAGGTGTTAGTGACGGTACTGCCTATCGCGCTATTAAAGAGGCCGAAAAATAGAGGTTTGGTAGAAACACGTCCTAGAAGTGGAACTGTTCGGATAAAAAGTCAAAAAAAGTTTCTATTGAAAAAAACTGACTTTTGCTGAAATCGCTGAAGTTACTGGATCGGAAGTTCTTGCAGGTCAAGATGGCTTGGATCGTGAATTCAGTAAATTTTTCGATTGGAGCTATGACAGAAAATAACATTCTTTCTTACCTTCATGATGGTGGCCTTTTTAATCGTAGGGGATAGAACAGAGATTCAATTACTAGCACTTGAAAATGAAAATGCTGTTCTGGTCACTGGTGGCTTCGAAATTGCTGAAGACGTCCTTAAACTGGCTAACAAAAAGAATATTCCGGTGTTACGTACCAAGCACGACACCTTTACCATTGCAACTATGATTAACCGTGCCCTGTCAAATGTTCAGATTAAGACAGATATTTTAACGGTAGAAAAAATATTCCGTACCAGTCATGAATATGGTTACCTACGTGATACTGATACCATAAAAGACTACTTGGATTTGGTTCGAAAGAATAGAAGCAGTCGCTTTCCTGTTATTAACAAGGATCAAGTTGTAGTTGGAGTTATGACTATGCGTGATGCAGCTGATAAGTCACCTGGGACTACTTTGGATAAGGCAATGACACGGACAGTATATATGACAGGTCTGTCTACCAATATCGCCAATATCAGTCAGAGAATGATCGCCGAAGACTTTGAAATGGTTCCAGTTGTTCGAAGCAATCATACCTTGCTTGGAGTTGTGACCCGAAGAGATGTTATGGAAAAGATGAGTCGTTCCCAAATCTCTGCTTTACCAACTTTCTCTGAACAAATTGCACAAAAATTGTCATATCATCACGATGAAGTTGTGATTACCGTAGAACCATTCATGCTTGATAAAAATGGGGTTTTGGCCAATGGTGTGTTATCGGAAATTTTAACCTTGATGACTCAAAATTTGGTGGTTAATAGTGGGAGAAACCTCATTATCGAACAGATGTTGATTTATTTCTTACAGGCTGTTCAGATTGATGATGTTTTACAAATTCAAGCTCGTATTATCCATCATACCAGACGCTCAGCCATTATTGATTACGATATTTATTTGAATCAACAGATTGTATCAAAGGCAAGTGTAACTGTAAAAATTAACTAGAATTTAGGAGAAAACATGATTACTTTAAAATCAGCAAGAGAAATTGAAGCAATGGATAAGGCTGGTGATTTTCTTGCTAGTATCCATATCGGCTTACGTGATATTATTAAGCCAGGTGTAGATATGTGGGAAGTAGAAGAATATGTTCGTCGTCGTTGTAAAGAAGAAAACTATCTTCCTTTGCAGATTGGAGTAGATGGTGCTATTATGGATTATCCCTATGCTACTTGTTGCTCCCTTAACGACGAAGTGGCACATGCCTTTCCACGTCACTATATCCTTAAAGAAGGTGATTTGCTCAAGGTAGATATGGTTTTGGGAGGTCCAATTGCTAAATCTGACCTTAATGTCTCTAAGTTAAACTTTAATAATGTTGAGCAAATGAAAAAATACACCCAAAGTTATACTGGCGGTTTAGCTGACTCATGTTGGGCTTATGCGGTCGGTACACCGTCTGAAAAAGTGAAAAACTTGATGGACGTGACCAAGGAAGCTATGTATAAAGGGATTGAGCAAGCAGTAGTAGGCAATCGTATAGGAGATATCGGTGCTGCTATTCAAGACTATGCTGAAAGTCGTGGTTACGGAGTAGTTAGGGACCTCGTTGGGCATGGTGTTGGACCAACCATGCACGAAGAACCAATGGTACCTAACTATGGTATTGCAGGACGTGGACTTCGTCTTCGTGAAGGAATGGTCTTGACTATTGAACCCATGATCAATACAGGCGATTGGGAAATCGATACTGATATGAAACTGGTTGGGCCCATAAAACCATTGATGGTGGTCTTTCTTGTCAGTATGAACACCAATTTGTCATTACCAAAGATGGCCCGGTTATCTTGACTAGCCAGGGCGAAGAAGGTACTTATTAATAAAGCAGACAAGGAGTTTAGCTCCTTGTCTTTTTCTTCACCATAAAGTAGCGTAGCAAATTTACGACTTATTATGTTATTTGTAGTAAAATATAAAGTGATTTAGAAAGAAGGTAGTTTAATGGAAAGTCTTTTATTTTTCGTATCAGTTTTTTTAGCGGGTGTCTTATCATTCTTTTCACCCTGTATTTTTCCTTTGTTGCCGGTCTATACTGGTATTTTGTTGGATAGTGATCCAAAAGCGAAAAGCTTTCGATTGTTTGGAAGAGATGTGCCTTGGTCAGGCTTAATTTCAACTCTTTGTTTTATTGCAGGCATCTCTCTCATCTTTTTTATACTTGGATTTGGGGCTGGATTCCTCGGTAACTTACTCTACACTAACTGGTTTCGATATGCTATGGGAGCTATCATTATCATTTTAGGCTTACATCAGATGGAGATTTTTCACTTTAAAAAGCTTGAAGTGCAAAAAAGTTTTAATCTAAAAAGTAAGCAATCCAATCGTTATTTGTCAGCTTTCTTACTTGGTATCACTTTTAGCTTTGGTTGGACTCCATGTATCGGTCCTGTTCTAAGCTCTGTACTAGCTCTGGCTGCATCAGGTGGCAATGGTGCTTTGCAAGGTGCGCTCTTGACCCTTGTCTATACATTAGGAATGGCTCTCCCATTTTTATTGTTAGCCTTAGCTTCTGGCTTTATTATGCCTTATTTTAGCAAGATCAAGCCACGAATTATTTTATTAAAGAAAATCGGAGGATTCTTAATTATTCTTATGGGGCTTTTACTCATGTTTGGTCAGTTAAATATCTTATCAGGAATTTTTGGATAAAGGAGAAAATATGAAAAAAATAATCTATCTAGGACTTAGTTTCTTATCAGTTTTTCTTTTAACAGCTTGTGCTAATGAAGAAACCAAGGAAAGTCAAAGTCAATCACAAACTCAGCATGAAACAAGTGTTCAGCAAATCGCAGTAGGAAAAGAAGCCCCTGATTTTACCTTACAATCAATGGATGGTAAAGAGGTCAAATTGTCCGACTACAAGGGGAAAAAAGTTTATCTGAAATTCTGGGCTTCTTGGTGCGGTCCGTGCCGTAAAAGTATGCCTGAATTGATGGAATTAGCTGCAAAGCAAGATCGTGATTTTGAAATTTTAACTGTAATTGCCCCAGGTCTTCAAGGAGAGAAATCCACTGAGCAATTTCCAAAGTGGTATCAAGAACAAGGCTATAAAGACATCCCTGTTCTCTATGATGTGACCGGAGCTACATTTCAAGCCTATCAGATCCGTAGTATTCCAACAGAAATTCTAATTGATTCAGAAGGAAAAGTTGGAAATATTCATCTTGGTGTTATCAGTAATGATGATGCTGAAGCTGCTTTCGCAAAGATGAAATAAAAATCATGATGTAGAAAAAGAAAAAGAAAAAGGTCTAGACTTAAGTCTAGACCTTTCTTTTCTTTATTTAATTAGTTTTTAGAAGCTGCTTGGAACTCTGGATTTTTCCATGCTTCGTCGATAATCTCTTGCAATTCACGAGCAGAAAGTTGCATTTTTTGAGTTTCAGCGTCGTTCAATGGGATGTTAACTGGGCGAACGATACCGTGCGCACCAACGATAGCTGGTTGACCGATAAAGACGTTTTCAACTCCGTATTGTCCTTCTTGGAAGACTGAAAGTGGAAGAACCGCATTTTCATCATCAAGGATAGCTTTTGTGATACGAGCAAGAGCAACTGCTATACCGTAGTATGTAGCACCTTTTTTGTTGATGATTGAGTAAGCAGCGTCACGAACTGAGATGAAGAGTTCAACAAGGTCAGCTTCATTCAAGTCACGGTTAGCTTGTAACCATTGTTCCAATTTAACACCGGCAACGTTAGCGTGTGACCAAACTGCAAATTCAGAGTCACCGTGCTCACCCATGATGTAGGCGTGGACTGAACGAGCATCAACACCGATAGTTTCAGCAAGTGCTTGACGGAAACGAGCTGAGTCAAGGGAAGTACCTGAACCGATAACACGTTCTTTAGGGAATCCTGAGAATTTCCAAGTTGAGTAAGTTAAAATGTCAACTGGGTTAGCAGCAACAAGGAAGATACCGTCAAAACCAGACGCAACAACTTGTTCAACGATTGATTTGTTGATAGCAAGGTTTTTACCAACAAGATCAAGACGAGTTTCACCTGGTTTTTGTGGAGCACCAGCAGTGATAACTACAAGGTCTGCATCCGCACAGTCTTCGTACTTAGCTGCATAGATTTTTTTAGGTGAAGTAAAAGCTAGCGCGTGGCTAAGGTCTTCAGCATCACCAACTGCTTTTTCAAACAATTGAGGAATTTCTATGATACCAAGTTCTTGTGCAATTCCTTGTGTTACGAGGGCAAAAGCGTAAGATGAACCTACGGCACCATCACCAACGAGGATAACTTTTTTGTGTTGTTTAGTTGCTGTCATCTGTCTAAACATCTCCTTTATTTTTTTAGGGGATTCCCTGTTTAATTTCATTCTATCACTTTTTAATTGGCTTTGTCACGGAAAGACCCTTCAGTTATTCATGTAAACGTTTTAGAGGTGTCAGAAGCCTGAAATCTAGGCTAAACTATGGTATAATATTACTAATTACTAATAGTGAAATGAGGCATTTGTTAATGCAAGATAAAAATTTAGTGAATGTCAATCTGACAAAGGAAATGAAGACCAGTTTTATCGACTACGCCATGAGTGTTATCGTGTCTCGGGCTCTTCCTGATGTCCGAGATGGGTTGAAGCCAGTTCATCGCCGTATCCTCTACGGGATGAATGAATTGGGTGTAACACCAGATAAACCTCATAAAAAATCTGCTCGTATTACCGGGGACGTTATGGGTAAATATCACCCACATGGAGACTCTTCTATCTACGAGGCTATGGTACGTATGGCGCAATGGTGGAGCTACCGTAACATGCTTGTAGATGGTCATGGAAACTTTGGTTCTATGGACGGTGATGGAGCCGCTGCTCAGCGTTATACAGAAGCACGTATGAGTAAAATTGCTCTTGAGATGCTTCGTGATATCAACAAAAATACGGTTGATTTTGTAGATAACTATGATGCCAACGAACGTGAACCTGTGGTCTTGCCGGCACGTTTCCCAAATCTTTTAGTTAATGGAGCTACTGGTATCGCTGTTGGTATGGCAACTAATATTCCACCTCACAATTTGTGTGAGACTATTGATGCAGTTAAACTAGTTATGGATAATCCAGAAGTTACCACCAAAGATTTGATGGAAGTTTTACCTGGTCCCGATTTTCCAACAGGTGCCCTTGTTATGGGGAAATCAGGTATCCATAAAGCTTATGAAACCGGTAAAGGTTCGATTGTCCTTCGCTCACGTACTGAAATCGAGGAAACTAAAACTGGTCGCGAACGGATCGTTGTTACTGAATTCCCATATATGGTTAATAAGACTAAAGTTCATGAACATATTGTGCGCTTAGTTCAAGAAAAACGCATCGATGGAATTACAGCTGTTCGTGATGAGTCTAACCGTGAAGGGGTTCGCTTTGTTATTGAAGTTAGACGCGATGCCTCTGCCAATGTTATCTTGAACAATCTCTTTAAGATGACACAAATGCAGACCAGCTTTGGCTTTAACATGCTGGCTATCCAAAATGGTGTTCCTAAGATTTTATCTCTTCGCCAGATTTTAGATGCCTATATCGAGCATCAAAAAGAAGTAGTAACACGTCGTACTCAATTTGATAAAGAAAAAGCTGAAGCGCGTGCACATATTTTAGAAGGTCTCTTGATTGCACTAGATCACATTGATGAAGTTATTCGTATCATCCGTGCAAGCGAAACTGATGAAGAAGCTCAAGCAGAATTGATGAGCAAGTTCAAGTTATCTGAACGTCAAAGTCAAGCAATTCTCGATATGCGTCTTCGTCGTTTGACAGGTTTGGAACGTGACAAGATTCAGTCAGAATATGATGAACTTATTGCTTTGATTGCAGATTTGGCAGACATTCTTGCTAAACCAGAACGTGTTACGCAAATTATTAAAGAAGAACTTGATGAAGTCAAGCGCAAATTTAGTGATAAACGTCGTACCGAGTTGATGGTAGGTGAAGTCTTGACTCTCGAAGATGAAGACTTGATTGAAGAATCTGATGTTCTCATCACTCTATCAAACAAAGGCTACATCAAACGTTTGGACCAAGACGAGTTCACAGTCCCCAAAAGCGTGGTGGACGTGGTGTCCAAGGAACTGGTGTTAAGGATGACGACTTTGTCCGTGAGTTAGTTTCAACAAGTACCCATGATCACTTACTCTTCTTTACCAATAAGGGACGTGTCTATCGTCTAAAAGGTTATGAAATCCCTGAATACGGTCGTACAGCTAAAGGATTGCCAGTCGTCAATCTTTTGAAACTAGACGAAGGTGAAAGTATTCAAACCATCATTAATGTCGAATCAGACCGTAGTGATGATGCCTATCTCTTCTTTACGACACGAGCTGGTATTGTTAAGAGAACCAGTGTTAAAGAATTTGCCAATATCCGACAAAATGGTCTGAAAGCCTTGAATCTGAAGGATGAGGACGAATTGATTAATGTCTTACTAACTGAGAAAGACACAGACATCATCATTGGTACTAAATTAGGATATGCAGTTCGTTTCAACCAGTCCTCAGTCCGTGGCATGAGTCGTAGCGCTACAGGTGTTAAAGGGGTAAATCTTCGTGAAGGAGATGCTGTAGTTGGCGCTAGAGTGATTACTGACCACGATGAAGTTCTCATCATCACAGAAAAAGGATATGGGAAACGTACAATTGCGACAGAGTATCCTACCAAGGGTCGTGCTGGTAAAGGAATGAAGACAGCAAATGTAACTGAGAAAAATGGTCCATTAGCAGGTCTTTTAACGGTTAAAGGTGATGAAGATTTGATGGTCATCACAGATACTGGCGTTATGATTCGAACAAATGTTGCCAATATATCGCAAACTGGTCGTTCAACCATGGGAGTAAAGGTTATGCGGCTAGATGAAAATGCTAAAATTGTGACATTTACAAGTGTTGCAGCTGCAGAAAAAGAAGAAGTTGGGACTGAAACTGAAACAGAAGGTGTAGAATAATGTCTCAAAAGAATACTAAAAGAAAAAAAAATAAGCTCAGGAATCTGCTAATAAATATTCTAGCTGGATTTCTGATCCTCTTATCTATTGCTCTGATTTTTAATTCAAAAATCCGTGATATGTTTATAGTTTGGAATACTAATAAGTATCAAGTGAGTCAAGTAACTAAGGAAAAGATTGAAGAAAATGAAGAAACTGTAGGAAATTTTGATTTTGAATCTGTCAAATCGTTATCTTCGGAGGCAGTATTGTCAGCTCAATGGAACTCACAACAACTTCCTGTTATCGGGGGAATTGCAATTCCAGAACTTGAAATGAATTTACCAATTTTTAAGGGACTTGACAACATTAACCTTTTCTATGGTGCTGGGACAATGAAACCTAACCAGGAAATGGGAAAAGGAAACTATTCTTTAGCTAGTCACCGGATATTTTTGGGTGAAAAAGCCGATCAGAAATTATTTTCTCCTCTAGCTAATGCTGAAAAAGGAATGAAAATTTATCTTACTGATAAAGAAAAAGTTTATACTTACGAAATTGTTGAAGTTAAAATAGTGACTCCAGATCGTGTAGACGTAATTGAGGATAGGGAAGGTATTGATGAACTTACTCTAGTTACATGTGAAGATTCTAATGCTACTGAACGGATTATCGTCAAAGGAAATTTGAAGGAGATAAAATCTTATACAGAAACTCCTTCAGATGTTTTTGGAGGCATTTAATAAACCGTACAAACAATTTTATGAATAGTAGAAGAGGTTGGGACAAAAGAGCCCGACCTCATTTTTTATTAGCAATCAAACTTTGACGCGGTAGCTGATTGAACTTTTTGTTCGTCTTTTTAAGACTCCAAAAAGCTCCTAATCATCCTCGCGGGGCTGGGACTACGAAATCGAGACTTTTGTCTATCGATTTCGTAGTCCCACCGCCTTTTCTTGTCAATTTCAGAAAATAGAATCGAAAAAAAGGACTTTTCATTTTTTTCTTAAAAAAAGTAGTATAATGTTCATGTTATAGAAATTTTTAGAAAATTCCGAAAGAGGTTCATTATGGGATATACAGTTGCTGTAGTTGGTGCAACAGGTGCCGTTGGTGCTCAAATGATTAAGATGTTGGAAGAATCTTCACTTCCAATTGATAAGATTCGTTTCCTTGCGTCTGCTCGTTCTGCAGGGTAAAGGTCTTTGCAAATTCAAGGGACCAAGATGTGACTATTGAAGAAACAACCGAAGAAGCTTTTTGAAGGTGTTGATATTGCTCTCTTCTCAGCTGGTGGTTCAACTTCTGCAAAATACGCACCTTATGCTGTTAAAGCAGGGGCAGTAGTAGTAGATAACACTTCTTATTTCCGTCAAAATCCAGATGTGCCATTGGTTGTTCCTGAAGTAAACGCCCATGCTCTTGATGCTCATAACGGGATCATTGCATGTCCTAACTGTTCAACTATCCAAATGATGGTTGCTCTTGAACCAATCCGTCAAAAATGGGGCTTAGACCGTATCATCGTTTCAACTTATCAAGCTGTTTCAGGTGCAGGTATGGGAGCAATTCTTGAAACCCAACGCGAACTTCGTGAAGTCTTGAACGACGGCGTAAATCCACGTGATTTGAAAGCTGACATTCTGCCTTCTGGTGGCGATAAGAAACACTATCCAATTGCTTTTAATGCCCTTCCTCAAATTGACGTCTTCACAGACAACGATTACACTTACGAAGAGATGAAGATGACCAAGGAAACTAAGAAGATTATGGAAGACGATAGCATTGCTGTTTCAGCAACTTGCGTGCGTATTCCTGTTTTGTCAGCTCACTCTGAGTCTGTTTACATTGAAACAAAAGAAGTGGCTCCTATCGATGAAGTAAAAGCTGCTATCGCAAGCTTCCCAGGTGCCGTTTTAGAGGATGATGTTGCAAATCAAATTTATCCTCAAGCTATTAATGCTGTTGGTTCAAAAGATACCTTTGTAGGTCGTATCCGTAAAGACTTGGATGCTGAAAAAGGTATCCACATGTGGGTGGTATCTGATAATCTTCTCAAGGGGGCTGCTTGGAACTCTGTACAGATTGCAGAAACTCTTCATGAGCGTGGCTTAGTTCGTCCAACAGCCGAATTAAAATTTGAATTGAAATAATATTTAGGAGTTCGTAAGAACTCCTTCTTTAAAATAGTGAGGTGTCTCTTATGTCTTATCAAGATTTAAAAGATTGTAAAATTATCACAGCTTTCATTACTCCCTTTCACGAGGATGGTTCCATAAACTTTGATGCTATTCCAGACCTAATCGAGCATTTATTGGCACATCATACGGATGGAATTCTATTGGCAGGTACGACTGCAGAAAGTCCGACTTTAACACACGATGAAGAGCTAGAGCTTTTTGATGCTGTTCAAAAAGTTGTCAATGGTCGTGTTCCTCTGATTGCTGGTATCGGTACCAATGACACGCGCGACTCTATTGAGTTCGTTAAAGAAGTCGCTGAGTTTGGTGGATTTGCCGCAGGACTTGCGATTGTACCATACTACAATAAACCTTCTCAAGAGGGAATGTACCAACACTTTAAAGCTATAGCTGATGCATCTGATTTACCAATTATCCTCTATAATATACCAGGGCGTGTGGTAGTTGAGTTGACACCAGAAACAATGCTCCGTCTAGCTGACCATCCAAATATCATTGGGGTTAAAGAATGTACCAGTCTTGCCAATATGGCTTACTTGATCGAACATAAGCCGCAAGAGTTTTTAATCTATACAGGAGAAGACGGGGATGCCTTTCACGCTATGAACCTAGGTGCCGATGGAGTTATCTCGGTCGCCTCTCATACAAATGGAGATGAGATGTATGAGATGTTTAAAGCAATTTCTGAGAGTGATATTAAGAAGGCTGCAGCCATTCAACGTCAGTTCATCCCTAAAGTCAACGCATTATTCTCTTACCCAAGTCCTGCACCTGTTAAAGCAGTTCTTAATTATATGGGATTTGCCGCAGGACCAACACGTCTACCTCTGGTTCCAGCACCAGAAGAAGATGCCAAACGCATCATCAAGGTTGTGATTGATGGTGACTACGAAGCGACCAAGGCGACAGTCACTGGTGTTCTCCGTCCTGATTACTAATTATTATAACTACGAACTTCCTCACAAGTTTTACTTTAGAGGAAGTTTTTTTCTTTTTTTACGAACAAGTATATATAGAGAATAATCAAGGAGTAATTGATGAAGATAAAAATTGATAATTTTGAGATTTTTAAATTGAAACAGGCCGGCTTAAGCAATCAGCAGGTACTTAAGGTTCTTCAATATGGGGAAATCTATGATCAGGAACTGAGTTTAGAAACTATTGCAGAGGCGTCGGAATGTCGAAATCCTATTCTGTTTATGGAGCGTTACCATAAGTTAACATTTGAGAGTATGGAACGTTTAAAAGAAGATTTTGAGAAATTTCCATCCTTTTCAATCTTAGATGATGACTATCCTTTTGCCCTTAGTGAAATCTATGATGCGCCAGTTTTACTATTTTATAAGGGAGATCTGAATCTCTTAAAGTTACCAAAGATAGCAGTAGTGGGAAGTCGTTCCTGTAGTCAACTAGGAACTAAGTCAGTAAAAAAGATTATCCAAGGATTGGAAAATGAACTAGTTATTGTAAGCGGACTAGCGAGAGGAATTGATACGGCAGCTCACATGTCTATTCTCCAGGCTGGAGGAAGAACCATTGCAGTAATCGGGACAGGCTTAGATGTATACTATCCTAAGTCGAATAAGAGCCTTCAAGATTATATCGGGGAGCATCATTTGCTTCTAAGTGAGTACGGTCCAGGTGAAGAACCTTTGAAATTCCATTTTCCTGCAAGGAATAGAATTATTGCAGGATTATCTAGAGGAGTCATCGTGGCAGAAGCAAAAATGAGATCTGGTAGCTTAATCACTTGTGAGCGAGCAATGGAAGAAGGAAGGGATGTTTTTGCTATACCGGGTAGTATCTTAGATGGAAGGTCGGACGGTTGCCATCATCTAGTCCAAGAGGGAGCAAAGTTGGCAACATGTGGTCAGGATATATTAGCAGAATTTGAATTTTAATGAACGAAATGATTTCATTTAGCAAACTTTTCTTCTATTATATGGGTGTTATGTCTTGACAGGTTTTTAAAAATGGTTTACACTTTATAAAGTTTATTACTTTGAAAAGGTGTGATACTGTGGCTACGGCAACAAAAAAAAAAAAATCAACAACTAAAAAAAGAATCTTGTAATCGTGGAGTCGCCTGCTAAGGCGAAAACGATTGAAAAATATCTAGGACGTAATTATAAGGTTTTAGCCAGCGTAGGACATATTCGTGATTTGAAAAAATCAAGTATGTCAGTTGACGTGGAAAATAATTACGAACCGCAATATATCAATATTCGTGGGAAAGGTCCTCTCATCAATGATTTGAAAAAAGAAGCTAAGAAAGCCGATAAAGTCTTTCTTGCAAGTGACCCGGACCGGGAAGGGGAGGCTATTTCATGGCATTTAGCGCATATTTTAGATCTAGACGAGAATGATACCAACCGTGTTGTTTTCAACGAGATTACCAAAGATGCAGTAAAAAATGCCTTTAAAGAACCTCGTAAAATCAATATGGATTTGGTCGATGCCCAACAAGCCCGTCGTGTTTTGGACCGTTTAGTGGGGTATTCAATTTCACCAATTCTTTGGAAAAAGGTTAAAAAAGGCTTATCAGCAGGACGTGTTCAGTCTGTTGCTCTTAAGCTAATCATTGATCGTGAAAATGAAATCAATGCCTTCCAACCAGAAGAATATTGGACGATTGATGGTGTCTTTAAAAAAGGTACCAAGCAATTCCAAGCTTCTTTTTATGGAATGAATGGCAAGAAGATGAAGTTGACTACCAATGATGAAGTCAAAAAAGTTTTATCTCATTTGAACAGCAAGGATTTTACAGTTGATCAAGTAGATAAAAAGGAAAGAAAGCGCAATGCTCCTCTTCCATATACAACGTCTTCTATGCAGATGGATGCTGCTAACAAGATTAACTTCCGTACTCGAAAGACTATGATGGTTGCTCAGCAACTCTATGAAGGAATCAATATTGGTACAGGTGTCCAAGGTTTGATCACCTATATGCGTACGGATTCTACTCGTATCAGTCCAGTTGCTCAGAATGAAGCCGCTAGCTACATCAATGAACGTTTTGGTAGTAAGTATTCTAAACATGGTAGCAAGGTGAAAAATGCCTCTGGCGCTCAAGACGCCCACGAAGCTATTCGTCCTTCAAGTGTCTTTAATACACCTGAGAAAATTGCTAAGTATTTGGATAAAGACCAGCTAAAACTTTATACCCTTATCTGGAACCGCTTTGTAGCGAGTCAAATGACTGGTGCAATTTTTGATACCATGGCTGTTAAACTTTCGCAAAATGGTGTTCAATTCGCGGCGAATGGTAGTCAGGTTAAGTTTGATGGTTATTTAGCCATTTACAACGATTCTGATAAAAATAAGATGCTGCCTGATATGGAAGTAGGAGATGTGGTCAAACAGGTTAATAGCAAACCTGAACAACATTTCACACAACCACCGGCACGATATTCAGAAGCAACACTGATTAAAACCTTGGAAGAAAACGGAGTTGGACGTCCATCTACCTATGCTCCAACCATTGAAACAATCCAAAAACGTTACTATGTAAGACTAGCATCTAAACGCTTTGAGCCAACTGATCTAGGTCAAGTCGTAAACAAGCTGATTGTCGAATACTTCCCAGATATTGTTAACGTGAAGTTTACCGCTGAAATGGAAGGTAAACTGGATGATGTCGAGGTCGGAAAAGAAGAGTGGCAACGGGTTATTGATGAATTTTACAAACCATTCTCTAAAGAGGTCGCAAAAAGCTGAAGCAGAGATGGAAAAAAATTCAAATCAAGGATGAGCCAGCTGGATTTGACTGTGAAGTTTGTGGCAGTCCTATGGTGATTAAGATTGGACGCTTCGGTAAGTTTTACGCATGTAGCAATTTCCCAGATTGTCGACATACGCAAGCCATTGTCAAAGAAGTCGGTGTTACATGTCCAAATTGTCATCAAGGGCAAATCATCGAACGCAAAACCAAACGTAATCGTATTTTCTATGGATGCAATCGTTATCCAGAATGTGAGTTCACCTCTTGGGATAAACCTGTTGGACGTGATTGTCCTAAATGTGGTCACTTCCTCATGGAGAAAAAAATCCGTGGTGGCGGAAAACAGATCGTATGTAGCAAAGGTGACTACGAGGAAGAAAAAATCAAATAAAAGAATGAGTCCTGAAAGTAAATTTCAGGCTCTTTTTAGTAAAGGCTTGACAAAATTCCTTAAATTGTGGGAAACTAGTAAATGATTATTCATAATAAGGAGAAGATATGCGTTTCATTTATCTCAGTATTGGTTTTATCTCGTTAGCTCTAGCTCTCGTAGGTGTAGTTTTACCACTTTTGCCAACAACTCCCTTTCTCTTGTTGTCAATTGCTTGCTTTTCCAAATCTTCTAAGCGCTTTGAAGATTGGCTCTATCATACCAAACTTTATCAGACTTACGTGGCGGACTTTCGTGAGACCAAGTCTATTGCGCGTGAACGAAAGAAGAAGATTATCGTATCGATTTATATTTTGATGGGAATCTCGATTTATTTCGCTCCGCTTTTACCAGTAAAAATTGCTTTAGGCTGCTTAACAGTATTTATAACCTATTATCTCTTTAAGGTAATACCAGATAAAGAATAGCTAAAAAAGTAATGATTTTCCTTGATAAAAAATAGGGGTTACTTAAAACAATATGATATAATAATATCAAATAAATCGTCAAGGAGTATCAAATGATTTACGAATTTTGTGCTGAAAATGTAACCTTGCTTGAAAAGGCTATGCAAGCTGGAGCTCGCCGTATTGAGCTCTGTGATAATTTAGCAGTTGGTGGAACGACACCAAGCTACGGAGTAACCAAGGCAGCTGTTGAACTTGCATCAAACTACGATACGACTATCATGACTATGATTCGTCCACGTGGTGGTGACTTTGTTTACAATGACCTCGAGATTTCTATTATGCTCGAGGATATTCGTCTAACTGCTCAAGCAGGTAGCCAAGGGGTTGTCTTTGGTGCATTGACTGCTGATAAGAAGTTGGATAAGGCTAACCTCGAAAAATTGATTGCTGCATCTAAAGGTATGGAGATTGTCTTCCATATGGCTTTTGACGACTTAAGTGACCAAGATCAACTAGAAGCCATTGATTGGCTCAGCCAGGCTGGTGTAACACGCATCCTCACTCGTGCTGGCCTATCTGGCGACTCGTTAGAGAAACGTTTTGCTCACTACCACAGAATTTTAGAACACGCTGCAGGAAAAATTGAAATTTTACCTGGTGGGGGGATTGACATGGACAACCGTCAAACCTTTATCGATCAATTATGTGTGACACAATTACATGGAACTAAGGTTGTCTTTTAAAAAATAGAAAGGAACTGCTAGCTTTTGGTAGCAGTTTTCGCTTATGTTTGAAATTTTTAAGGCCTATCAGTTTAATAGTAAAAAGGCTAAAGAGTATGGATTTTTAGAAAAACAAGGTGTATGGACCTATAGTTCGACTATCTTGCAGGGTGATTTTCTTATGAAGATTACAGTTGAGGATAGTGATTTAACTTTTCAGGTTTTTGATCAGGAAACTGGCGAACTCTATCCTCAAGTTCATATGGAAAGTATGAGAGGTACTTTTGTTGGAACTGTTCGAGAGGCTTGTTTAGAAGTTCTTTATGGCATTCGAAAGGCTTGTTTTGAGGTACAGGAATTTCTATGTCCACAGACCAAGAGAATCATGGCGCTTGTTCAAGAAAAGTATGGCAATCAGCTGGAATATCTATGGGAGAAATCACCTGATACGGCGGTTTTGCGCCATGAAGATAATCAGAAGTGGTATGCTATTTTAATGAGAATTCCTTGGGATAGGCTAGATAAGGGTAGAGAAGGGCTAGTGGAAGCAGTCAACCTCAAACACGACCAAGTAGCTGACTTGCTTTCACAAAAGGGAATTTATCCAGCCTTTCATATGAACAAAAGCTACTGGATTAGTGTCCCTTTGGATGACAAATTATCAGATCAGCAAATCCTTGACTTGATAGAGACAAGCTGGGGCTTAACTAGAAAAAAATAGACAAAAAATAGAGTAAAGGAGATTTTTTATATATGACGGCTTTAAAGGAAGTAGCAACGATTGACCTTTTGGTGTGGAATATCTTTATCTTTGTCCTTTACGGGATTGACAAATATAAGGCGAAACGAGGTTACTGGAGAATTCCAGAAAAATTTTTACTTTTAGTTGCCTTAATCTTCGGAGGTTTCGGTGCATGGTTATCGGGTATAGTTTTTCATCATAAAACTCGAAAATGGTACTTTAAAACAGTCTGGATTTTGGGGATGGTAGTGACAGTATTGCTAATATATTTTCTTTTCAAATCTTAAAAAAGCAGATATAAAATCACTAAAACCGAACTATATTTTATAAAATACTTAATTATTGACAAAAACAGGAATATATTGTAAACTATTCAGAGTGATTGTCTGGAAAAGACAAGGCTATTCCTAACGATAGGGAAGCCGAAACTAGAAATGAGAGAAATATGTTGAACGAATTTCCAATCTTTGACTACGAAGATATTCAGCTTATCCCTAACAAATGTGTCCTTCAAAGTCGAGCAGAAGCTGATACGCATGTAACTTTGGGGAATCATACCTTCAAGTTACCAGTTGTTCCTTCTAATATGCAAACTATCTTGGATGAAGATGTTGCAGAACAACTTGCAAAAGGTGGTTATTTCTATATCATGCATCGCTTTGATGAAGATGGGCGCATTCCTTTCGTGAAACGCATGCATGAAAAAGGGTTGATTGCTTCTATCTCTGTTGGTGTTAAAGATTACGAATATGATTTTGTTAGTCAATTAAAGGAAGATGCTCCAGAGTACATCACTATTGATATCGCTCATGGACATGCCGACAGTGTCATTTCAATGATTCAGCACATTAAGAAAGAATTGCCAGATACCTTTGTCATCGCCGGTAACGTTGGTACTCCAGAAGCTGTACGCGAATTAGAGAATGCTGGAGCAGACGCTACTAAGGTCGGAATCGGTCCAGGTAAAGTATGTATTACTAAGGTTAAAACTGGTTTTGGTACTGGTGGTTGGCAGTTAGCAGCTCTTCGCTGGTGTGCTAAAGCTGCGCGTAAACCGATTATTGCCGATGGTGGTATCCGTACACACGGAGATATTGCCAAGTCAATCCGCTTTGGTGCAAGTATGGTTATGATTGGTTCTTTATTTGCAGGCCATATCGAAAGTCCTGGTAAAACTGTCGAAGTCGATGGTAAACAATTTAAAGAATACTATGGATCAGCTTCTGAATACCAAAAAGGTGCTTATAAGAATGTTGAAGGAAAGAAAATCCTTCTTCCAGCTAAAGGGCACTTACAAGATACCCTAACTGAAATGGAACAAGATTTGCAAAGTTCGATTTCTTATGCTGGAGGTCGAAAGGTAGCTGATCTTAGACATGTAGATTATGTGATTGTGAAGAACTCTATCTGGAATGGAGATGCTCACTAAAAATATGATTACTTATTTATGTCGCGAATTGGCGTGGCGTTTCTACAAGGTACCGTAAATACCTAACAATGAGTAAGTCGAAGAGAGATAAAAGAAGCAGTACTAATTGTTTCTATGTTTCCGAGGGACTTGCTTTGTGAGTCCCTTTTTATTTCGGAGGTTATTGTGAAATTACTAGAGGAACGTATTTTAAAAGATGGGAATATTCTAGGTGAGAATATTCTTAAGGTGGATTCATTCTTGACTCACCAAGTGGATTTTTCCTTAATGCGCGAGATTGGTCGCACCTTTGCAGAATATTTTAAAAATGCAGGTATTGCCAAAGTCGTAACCATTGAAGCATCTGGAATTGCTCCAGCACTATATGTTGCAGAACAATTAGATGTACCTATGATTTTTGCTAAGAAGGCAAAAAATATCACTATGAATGAGGGAATTTTAACTGCTGAGGTTTATTCTTTCACTAAACAAGTTACTAGTACCGTATCCATTGCAGGGAAGTTCTTATCTCCAGGAGATAAAGTATTAATTATTGATGATTTCTTGGCTAATGGTCAAGCAGCTAAAGGTTTGATTCAGATTATCGAACAAGCTGGTGCTACAGTCGAGGCTGTCGGGATTGTGATTGAAAAATCTTTCCAAGATGGTCGTGAACTGTTAGAAAATTCAGGTCATCAGGTAGTATCACTTGCTCGTTTAGAGCGTTTTGAAAATGGAAGAGTTATCTTCAAGGAGGCAGACATCTAATGAATCAAAAAGAAAACCACTCAAAAGCGGCCGTATTGGGCTTGCAACACTTACTTGCTATGTACTCAGGTTCAATCCTGGTACCAATCATGATTGCAGGTGCCCTAGGTTACTCACCTCAACAACTGACATACCTTATCTCTACAGATATCTTTATGTGTGGAGTCGCAACTCTATTGCAGTTACAATTAAATAAATATTTCGGTGTCGGTTTACCGGTTGTTCTGGGTGTGGCCTTTCAGTCTGTTGCTCCTCTTATCATGATTGGACAAAGTCATGGTAGTGGTGCTATGTTTGGTGCCTTGATTGCTTCTGGTATTTATGTCGTTCTTGTAGCAGGCGTATTTTCTAAGATTGCTAATCTGTTCCCTTCAATCGTAACGGGTTCTGTCATTACAACAATCGGATTGACCTTGATTCCAGTAGCTATTGGGAATATGGGAAATAACGTCGAAAAAAACCAACGGGACAAAGTCTAGCGTTAGCAACAATCACTATTCTTATCATTCTCTTGGTTAATATCTTTACAAAAAGGATTCATTAAATCTATTTCAATTTTTGATTGGTCTAATTGCAGGTACCATCATCGCTGCGACTATGGGCTTGGTTGATTTCTCTCCAGTAGCAGAAGCTCCACTTGTTCATATCCCAACTCCATTTTTACTTCGGTGCTCCACAATTTGAGATTTCATCAATTATAATGATGTGTATCATCGCTACTGTATCAATGGTAGAATCAACTGGTGTATATCTTGCCCTTTCTGATATCACTAAAGATCCAATCGATAGCACTCGTCTCCGTAATGGTTATCGTGCTGAAGGTCTTGCTGTTTTACTTGGTGGACTTTTCAATACCTTCCCTTATACAGGATTTTCACAAAACGTAGGTTTGGTTAAATTATCAGGTATTCGTACACGTTTACCGATCTACTACGCTGGTGGTTTCCTCATCTTACTTGGTCTCTTGCCTAAGTTCGGTGCCTTAGCACAAATTATCCCTAGCCCTGTTCTAGGTGGAGCCATGCTCGTCATGTTCGGTTTCGTTTCACTTCAAGGGATGCAAATCTTATCTCGTGTGGATTTCGAACATAATGAACATAACTTCCTCATTGCAGCAGTTTCTATTGCTGCTGGTGTGGGATTAAACGGAAGCAACCTCTTCAATACTATACCAACAGAATTACAGATGTTCTTCTCAAATGGTATCGTCATTGCAAGTACAGTGGCCATCATTTTGAACGCTATTTTGAATCGTAAAAAATAAAAATAAATGAGAAGTGATAGAAATATCCTTCTCATTTTCTTTTTTAGAGCTTGAGTATTGTTTCTATGGTCCTTTTTATGGTAAAATGGTTTTATGAATGAAAGAATGAAAGAGCTCGTTGAGTTGCTCAATCGCTATGCGACAGAGTATTATACAAGTGATAACCCATCTGTATCTGATAGTGAGTATGATCGTCTCTATCGTGAATTGGTAGAGTTAGAAAAAGCTCATCCAGAGCAAGTCTTGCCAGATAGTCCAACCCACCGTGTTGGAGGTAAGATTCTAGATGGATTTGAAAAATATAGTCATCGGTATCCTCTCTATAGTTTGCAGGATGCTTTCACGTGAAGAACTCGATGCCTTTGATGCGCGTGTTCGTAAAGAATTGGATGATGTTACTTATATCTGTGAGTTGAAAATTGATGGTTTATCGATTTCCTTGACTTATGAGCAAGGAATTTTTGTTGCTGGGGCGACTCGTGGTGATGGTTCAGTCGGTGAGAATATCACAGAAAATCTTAAACGTGTAAAAGACATTCCCTTATCCTTGCCAGAAAAACTAGATATTACCGTTCGTGGCGAATGTTATATGCCAAGAGCATCATTTGACCAGGTCAATCAAACTCGTCAAGAGAACGGGGAGCCAGAGTTTGCCAATCCAAGAAATGCTGCGGCAGGAACACTTCGTCAGTTAGATACAGCAGTAGTAGCTAAACGCAATCTCGCAACCTTCCTTTATCAGGAAGCTAGCCCTTCAACTCGCGATAGCCAAGAAAAAGTTTTGAATCATTTAGAGCAGTTAGGATTTGTAGTTAACCCTAGACGCCAATTAGCTCATAGTATGGATGAGGTTTGGGAATTTATCCAAGAAGTAGGGCAAGAAAGAGATCAATTGCCTTATGATATTGACGGTGTTGTTATTAAGGTTAACGACCTAGCTGGTCAAGAGCAGCTTGGTTTTACCGTAAAAGCGCCTAAATGGGCAGTCGCTTATAAGTTCCCTGCAGAAGAAAAAGAAGCAAAACTGCTTTCTGTTGACTGGACAGTAGGAAGAACTGGTGTCGTAACTCCAACTGCTAATCTTACTCCAGTGCAATTGGCAGGTACAACAGTTAGTCGTGCAACCCTACATAATGTAGACTATATCGCTGAAAAGGATATCCGCAAGGATGATACAGTCATTGTCTACAAGGCGGGAGATATCATTCCAGCCGTTTTACGAGTGGTAGAGTCTAAGCGTGTGTCGGAGGAAAAACTAGAGATTCCAACAATCTGTCCAAGTTGTGAGAGCAAACTGTTACACTTTGAAGATGAGGTTGCCCTTCGTTGTATCAATCCTCGATGTCCTGCACAGATTAAGGAAGGGTTGATTCACTTTGCATCTCGTGACGCCATGAATATTGCTGGTCTTGGACCATCTATCGTCGAGAAACTATTTGCTGCCAATTTGGTTAAAGATGTTGCGGATATTTATCGTTTGACAGTTGAAGATCTTCTCTTGTTAGATGGCATCAAGGAGAAATCTGCGCAAAAACTCTACCAGGCTATTCAGACTTCCAAAGAAAATTCTGCTGAAAAACTTTTGTTTGGTTTAGGGATTCGTCATGTTGGAAGCAAGGCAAGTCAGTTACTTTTACAACATTTCCATTCAATCGAGTCACTTGCTCAAGCAAATCCTGAAGATGTAGCAAGCATCGAAAGTCTGGGAAGTGTCATTGCTCAAAGTCTACAGACTTATTTTGCTACAGAAGGTTCTAAAATTCTTTTAAGAGAATTGAAAGAATCAGGTGTTAATCTAGACTACAAAGGACAGACAGTTGCAGCTGATGCAGCCTTGTCTGGTCTGACTGTCGTTTTGACAGGTAAGCTGGAGCGTTTAAACCGCTCAGAAGCTAAAAATAAACTAGAAAGTCTCGGAGCCAAGGTTACTGGTAGTGTATCTAAAAAGACAGACCTTGTGGTAGCAGGAGCAGATGCAGGTAGCAAACTTCAAAAAGCACAAGAGTTGGGAATAGAGATTCGCGACGAAGCTTGGCTTGAGAGTTTGTAAGGAGTACACAGTCTAGAATAACCATCGATCATTTCTCGGTTCTATCCAAATAAGTGAATCAAGAAATGCTACTATATAAATTAAACAATTAGAAATTAGGGAGAACCATGTACAATTATCCTGTACTTATTCATTACCATCGTAAGGATGAAGCCTATGAGGCTTGCAGTTTCAGTAAAAAGCCTGTGGATTCAGTAGAGCTTATCAAAGAAGAAGAATATTTTGGAGCTAAATTTTCATTGACCCAACCTAGTGAAGTAGGACTTGAGACCATGACTTTTACTGTTGAAAAAGATGGTGTCAGCAAAGAATATCCTATTCGCTTCAATCATTATCCACTCTTGACAGAAGTTTGGATTTTAGATGGAGACGATACAGTCTACTACTCTGAGAATCCTGCTATTGCAAGTCCTCACTACAAGGATCAAAATCCTTTTGCTTTTGACAAGGCTATTAATAGTGCTAGTTTTGACCATCATTGGGGCTACCAAGGAGATTTGGGTTGCCAGGTTTCTGATACTCAAACGAGCTTTAGTCTTTGGGCACCGACAGCAACCTCTGTACAAGTCGTAGTTTATGAATCAGCTTCTAATGATGCTCCGATTTTAAAAACTTATGAGATGGAGCGAGGAAACAGCTATTCATACAGTCATAAATATAATACAATCGGTGTCTGGAGTCTTACAGTTCCAGAAAGTCTTGCGGGTCGTGCATATCACTACCAAATTGATTTTCCACATCACCAATCTTTAACCCGTGATCCATATACAACTGCAACTAGTCCGGATGGAAAACGTTCAGCAATTGTTTCGGAACAGGACAGTCAGGTAGATGGTTTTGAAGTCAAGCATGGTAGGGAAGCAACTTGGCGTTTAGAAAACCCTTGTCAAGCTGTAGTATACGAAATGCATATTCGTGATTTAACCCAGTCGGAAACTCAGGTGTTGCCCCAGAACTGAGAGGAACTTTTTTGGGAGCTTCTCAAACGGGAACGGTCAATCAGTATGGTCAGTCTACAGCATTTGACTATATTAAAGAACTTGGTGTAAACTACGTCCAACTACAACCCATTGCAGACCGACATAAAGAGTATGACGCAGATGGGAATGTCACCTACAACTGGGGTTATGATCCACAAAACTATAATGCTCCAGAAACTAGTATGTCTACGAATCCAAATGATCCAGGTCAAGTTATTCGTGATTTAAAAACAATGGTTCAGGCTTATCATGATGCTGGTATCGGTGTCATCATGGATGTTGTTTATAATCACACTTTCTCAGTAGTCGATGCACCATTCCAAACAACCGTACCAGATTATTATTATCGAATGAATCGTGATGGAACCTATCAAAATGGAACCGGTGTGGGCAATGAAACTGCTAGTGAACATGAAATGTTCCGTAAGTATATGATTGATTCGCTCCTTTATTGGGTCAATGAATTTAATATTGATGGTTTCCGATTTGATTTGATGGGAATCCATGATATTAAAACCATGCAGATGATCCGTTGGGCTATGGATGAAGTCGATCCTAAAATTATCCTTTATGGAGAAGGATGGGATATGGGAACTGGTCTTGCTCCTTATGATAAGGCTAAGAAAGACAATGCTTATCAGTTACCTAATATTGGATTTTTCAATGATGATCAACGTAATGCGGTTAAGGGTGCTGAAGTTTATGGAGATATTAAATCAGGATTTATAAGTGGAGCTGGTACTGAGCCAATCGTAGCTAAGTCAATTCTAGGAAGTCGAGAACTAGGATCATACCTTAGTCCTAACCAAGTCTTGAACTATGTGGAAGCTCACGATAACTATAATTTACATGACTTGCTAGCAACTCTTCATCCAATGGAGAGTAAAGACCGAATCATGAAAAAAGTGGAAACTGCAACAGCTATGAACCTTCTCATGCAAGGAATGGCTTTCATGGAACTTGGACAGGAGTTTGGGCGTACCAAACTTGTAGCAACTGGTGAGAATGGTGAATTGACTCATGATGATCGTGAGAGAGCTATGAACAGTTACAATGCTCCTGATAGCGTCAACCAAGTTAACTGGGACCTAATCAATGAACGTCAAGAAAGTATTGAGTTTATTCGTCAGATTATTAAACTTAAAACACAAACCAGTGCTTTTTCATATCCTACTTACGAGGAAGTTTATCGTCATGTATTTGTGCATACAGCTGTAGAAAATAGTGGCTGGATTGTTTACGAAATTCATGGTGGAAAAGAACACCTCTTGGTCGTATTTAATGCAAAAGGTGCATCTTTCTATTATGAAAACGCAGGAAACCTTGAAATGCTGGTAACCAATAGTCGTTCAAATCAAGAAAATGCTATTGATGATGTCAGTGTAGCTGTCATGAAAGTTTTATCATAAATATTAAACTCAAGATTAATCTTGAGTTTTTTTGTAAAGCAAGATTTGTGTAAATATATCCTATATTTAAAATTGCGAAAATAACACTAAATTTTTATTGAAAATTTCAGAAAATTTGATAAAATAAACTACAAAAGATATAAAATTAACGAAAATTGTTGAATTTTTTTAAAAAAATGTTCAGATTTTTATCCTGAATAGTCTTGAATTCTTTCACTCGTAATCAAAAAAAATATAGGGGAATATCGATTTTTTTCTTTATTTTTTTAAGACAAGTTTTTTTCTTAGTGTTTTTTTGAAAATTTTTAGAAATAGTAAGATAATACTTTGAAGATTTTTCAAAGAAATTTTTTATAAGAATTCGGAAATTGCTTGAAAGTTATCTTAAAAGGTAGTATAATAGAATTATAGAAAACGCTTACAATATAAAGGGGGATTTATGGATACATTAGAAGCTTTAAGAACTTTTACAACAGGCGAAAATTTCCATCTTCAACACTATTTGGGCGCACATCGTGAGGAGAAAGACGGGGAATGGGGTTACACATTCCGAGTTTGGGCTCCAAATGCGCAGGCTGTTCATCTAGTCGGTGATTTCACTAATTGGGTTGAAAATCAAATCCCTATGGTTCGAAATGAATCTGGAGTTTGGGAAGTTTTTACAACTTTGCCCCAAGAGGGTCAGATTTATAAATATCATATCACACGGGCTAACGGTCATCAGCTTATGAAGATTGATCCTTTAGCTGTTCGGTATGAAGCACGTCCAGGAACAGGGGCTGTTCTAACAGAAATTCCAGAAAAGAAATGGAGGGATGGACTTTGGTTAGCTCGTAGAAAACGTTTGGGATTCTTCGAAAGGCCAGTTAATATTTACGAAGCACACGCTGGTTCGTGGAAACGAATCCAGATGGAACTCCATATAGTTTTGCTCAATTAAAAAAAGAGTTGATTCCTTACTTAGTTGAAATGAACTACACTCATATTGAGTTTATGCCTTTGATGGCTCACCCGCTAGGTTTGAGTTGGGGCTATCAACTGATGGGTTATTTTGGATTAGAGCATGCCTACGGACGACCAGAAGAATTCCAAGACTTTGTTGAAGAGTGTCACTTAAACAATATTGGGGTTATTGTAGACTGGGTACCAGGTCACTTCACGATTAACGATGATGCTTTAGCCTATTATGATGGTACTCCGACTTTTGAATATCAAGATCATAACAAAGCTCATAACTATGGTTGGGGTGCGCTTAACTTTGACTTGGGTAAAAATGAAGTTCAATCCTTTTTGATTTCAAGCATTAAATTCTGGATTGATTTTTATCATTTAGATGGGATTCGGGTTGATGCCGTAAGTAATATTCTCTATCTAGATTATGATAATGCTCCATGGACCCCAAATAAAGACGGTGGCAATCTCAACTATGAAGGATATTATTTCCTTCAACGTTTGAACGATGTTATTAAGCTAGCTCATCCGGATGTTATGATGATTGCAGAGGAGTCTTCTTCAGGTACCAAGATTACTGGCATGAAGGAAATGGGTGGTCTTGGATTTGACTACAAGTGGAACATGGGCTGGATGAATGATATCTTACGTTTCTACGAAGAAGATCCAATTTACCGTAAGTATGATTTTAACCTTGTAACCTTCAGTTTTATGTATGTCTTTAATGAAAATTACCTCCTACCTTTCTCACATGATGAAGTAGTGCATGGTAAGAAGAGCATGATGCATAAGATGTGGGGTGATCGCTACAATCAGTTTGCTGGTTTGAGAAACCTCTACACTTATCAAATTTGTCACCCTGGTAAGAAATTGCTCTTCATGGGTAGTGAGTTTGGGCAATTCTTAGAATGGAAATCTGAAGAGCAACTAGAGTGGTCTAACCTAGAAGATCCGATGAATGCCAAGATGAAATACTTTACATCACAGTTGAATCAGCTTTATAAAGACCACCGTTGTCTTTGGGAAATTGATACAAGCTATGACGGTATTGAAATTATTGATGCGGATAATAGAGATCAGAGTGTTCTTTCCTTCATTCGTAAGGGTAAAAAGGATGATATGTTAGTCTGTGTCTTTAATATGGCACCAGTTGAACGTCCTGATTTCACAATTGGTCTTCCTGTTGCAGGTATTTATGAAGAAATTTGGAATACAGAGTTAGAACAATGGGGTGGTGTGTGGAAAGAGCATAACCAAACTGTTCAAACTCAAGAAGGATTGTGGAAGGATTATGAACAGACCTTGACCTTTACTCTACCAGCAATGGGAGCAAGTATTTGGAAAATCAAACGTCGTATAAAACCAACTAAAAAAGTCACTAATAACACTCAAAAAGGAGTAGAAAATGAAGAATGAAATGCTAGCTTTAATCCTTGCTGGTGGGCAAGGAACTCGTCTCGGTAAACTCACTCAAAGTATTGCAAAACCAGCGGTACAATTTGGTGGGCGCTACCGTATCATTGACTTTGCGCTTTCAAACTGTGCTAACTCTGGTATTCACAATGTGGGTGTGATTACACAATACCAACCTTTAGCACTTAATAACCATATTGGAAATGGTTCAAGTTGGGGTCTGGATGGTATTGATTCAGGTGTTTCTATTCTTCAACCATACTCAGCAAGTGAAGGGAACCGTTGGTTCGAAGGGACAAGCCACGCTATCTACCAAAATATTGACTACATCGATAGTGTCAATCCAGAATATGTATTAATCCTTTCAGGTGACCACATTTACAAAATGGACTATGATGACATGCTCCAGTCTCACAAGGACAATAATGCTAGCTTGACAGTTGCTGTTTTGGACGTACCTCTAAAAGAAGCTAGCCGTTTTGGTATCATGAATACAGATGCTAACAACCGTATTGTCGAATTCGAAGAAAAACCAGCTGTTCCAAAGTCTACAAAGGCTTCAATGGGGATCTATATCTTTGACTGGAAACGTCTCCGCAATATGCTTGTTGCTGCTGAAAAGAGCAATGTTGACATGTCTGACTTTGGTAAAAATGTTATTCCTAACTACTTAGAATCTGGAGAAAGTGTTTATGCCTATGAGTTCAGTGGATACTGGAAAGACGTAGGTACGATCGAGTCTCTTTGGGAAGCAAACATGGAATATATCTCACCAGAAAATGCTTTAGACAGCCGTAACCGTCAGTGGAAAATTTACTCACGCAACCTTATTTCACCACCAAACTTCTTTGGAGAGCATGCACACGTAGAAGACTCTCTTGTAGTGGACGGCTGTTTCGTTAATGGAACTGTAAAACATTCTATCCTTTCAACAGCTGCTCAGGTACGTGAGGGAGCAGAGGTTGTTGATTCAGTGATTATGAGTGGTGCTGTAGTCGGAAAAGGTGCTAAGATTACACGTGCCATCATTGGAGAAGGTGCTGTCATTTCGGATGGTGTTGAAATTGATGGAACTGAAGAAGTACAAGTAGTCGGATATAACGAAGTAGTGGGGGTAGCAACAGATGAAGATTGATAAATATTCAGCGATTTTAGGAAACACAGTTGGTTTTCACGATATGTCAACCTTGACAAATAACCGTCCGGTGGCTAGTTTGCCATTTGGAGGTAAATATCGTTTGATTGACTTCCCGCTCTCAAGTCTCGCTAATGCTGGTGTTCGTAGTATCTTTGGTATCTTCCAACAGGACAATATCAGTTCAGTATTTGACCACATCCGTTCTGGGCGTGAGTGGGGCTTGTCAACACTTCTTAGTCACTACTATCTAGGTATCTACAACACTCGTGTTGAAAGTAGTACGGTAGGTAAAGAATACTACCAACAATTACTCACTTACTTAAAACGTTCAGGCTCCAACCAAACAGTATCACTTAACTGTGATGTCTTGACAAATATTGATCTTAATCAAGTATTCCATTTACACAACACTACAAAATCTCCGATTACAGTTGTTTATAAGAAACTTCCTCAAAAAGATATTTCAGATGTAAATGCGATTTTAGATATTGATGAGACTGACCACGTTCTATCTCATAAATTATTTGATAAAAATTCTAATCAAGACTTATACAATATGTCTACAGATATTTTTGTAGTTGACACTCCATGGTTAATTGAACGTCTTGAGGAAGAAGCTAAAAAAGAAAATCCTGAAAAATTACGTTATGTTCTCCGTGATTTAGCAGCAGAAGCTGGTGCCTTTGCTTATGAATATACTGGTTACTTAGCAAATATTCACTCAGTAAATTCTTACTATGAAGCTAACAAAGATATGTTAGATTTACATAAGTTCTATTCACTATTTACTCCAAATCAAAAGATTTATACAAAAGTTAAAAATGAAGAGCCAACTTACTATGCATCAAGATCTAAAGTAGCTAAGTCTCAGTTTGCGTCTGGTTCTATTATCGAAGGTGAAGTAGTCAACTCTGTATTATCTCGTAATGTCCGCGTACATGAAGAAAGCTCAGTGAAAGACAGTCTCCTATTTACCCGTGTTGTAGTTGGTAAGGGAGCGACAGTAGAATATGCTATCTTGGATAAGGGTGTTGAAGTTGCTGAAGGTGTCGTTATTCGAGGAACAGCAGAACATCCAGTAGTTGTCAAGAAGGGCGAAAAAGTAACAGAGGATATTCTTTCATGAAAATTTTATTTGTAGCAGCAGAGGGAGCTCCTTTTTCCAAAACTGGTGGATTGGGAGACGTGATAGGAGCTCTTCCAAAATCATTAGTAAAAGCAGGTCATGAAGTTGCTGTTTTCCTTCCATACTACGATATGGTGGAAGCTAAGTTTGGTGATCAAATTGAAGATGTTCTTCAATTTGAGGTATATGTTGGTTGGCGTAGACAATTTTGTGGAATTAAGAAAACAATTTTAAATGGTGTTACTTTCTACTTTATTGACAATCAGTATTACTTCTTCAGAGGTCATGTATACGGTGACTTTGATGATGGGGAACGCTTTGCTTTCTTCCAGCTTGCAACCCTTGAAGCACTGGAGAGAGTTGGCTTTATTCCTGATGTTCTTCATGCACATGATTATCATACAGCCATGATTCCTTTCTTGTTGAAAGAAAAATACAGATGGATTCAAGCCTACCAAGGGATTAAGACAGTTTTAACCATTCACAATCTAGAGTTTCAGGGTCAATTCTCAGAAGGGATGCTTTGGGACTTGTTCCGAGTAGGTTTTGAGCGTTATGCGGATGGAACTGTTCGTTGGAACGACTGTCTCAACTGGATGAAGGCAGGTATTCTTTATGCGGATCGTGTCTCGACAGTGTCACCAAGCTATGCTTATGAAATCATGACGACAGAGTTCGGTTGTGGTATTGACCAGATTCTCCGTATGGAATCAGGTAAGCTTTCAGGAATTGTGAACGGAATCGATACAGACCTCTACAATCCTGAAACAGATCCCCTCTTGGATTATCATTTCTCTAAGTCTGATTTGACAGGTAAAGCTCGAAATAAGGCAAAATTACAGGAAAAAGTTGGTTTACCTGTAAGGGATGATGTACCATTGATTGGTATCGTATCACGTTTGACTCGTCAAAAAGGTTTTGATTTAGTAGTGGAAAGCTTGCATCGTATGTTGCAAGAAGATATTCAAATCGTTCTTTTAGGAACTGGTGATCCTGGGTTTGAACAAGCCTTCTCTTGGTTTGGTCAGGTCTTCCCAGACAAGCTCTCGGCTAATATCACTTTTGACGTGAAACTAGCGCAAGAAATCTACGCTGCATGTGATTTGTTCTTGATGCCAAGTCGATTTGAACCATGTGGATTGTCACAGATGATGGCAATGCGTTATGGAACTCTTCCTTTGGTTCATGAAGTTGGCGGACTTAGAGACACCGTTCAAGCTTATAATCCAGTTGATGGAAGTGGTACAGGATTTAGTTTTGATAACTTGACTCCTTACTGGCTTAATTGGGCTCTTCAAACTGCTTTGGACGTTTATCAAAATCATCCTGCTGTTTGGAAGAAACTTCAAGTCCAAGCTATGGAACGTGATTTCTCTTGGGATACGGCTTGTCAGTCATATTTGCAGTTGTATCAAAGTCTTACAAACTAACTATAAAATCGTATGAAATTTTCATACGATTTTTGAGATTAAAAGATGTAAAGGATTTGTATGTCAAGAGTAAGAGGACTATGTGTATTAGACGTCGATGGTACCCTGATAGAAGAAGAAGTTATTGATTTGTTAGGTCGACAAGCAGCTTGTGAGCAGGAGGTAGCGAAGCTTACAGTTCAAGCCATGCAAGGGAAACTAGACTTCGAATCAAGTTTGAGAAAACGTGTTTCACTGTTACAAGGATTATCTGTTTCAGTATTTAATCAGGTATACTCTCAAGTTCATTTTAGTAAGAATGTCCAAGATTTTATCAAAATCCTGCAAGAACATGGGATTGTTTGTGGTCTAGTTTCAGGTGGCTTTACTCAAATCGTGGGGAAATTGGCCCATGAGCTAGGGATTAACTATTTTGTAGCTAACCAGCTGGAAGTCAAGGACGGAATCTTAACTGGAAATCTAGTTGGGGATGTCGTAACAGCTCAAGTAAAAGAGGAAACTCTGAAAAGTTGGGCTCGTCAATTAGAGGTCCCACTGGACAAGACAATCGTTGTCGGAGATGGAGCAAATGATCTATACATGCTTAAAAGTGCTGGGATCGGGATAGCCTTTTGTGCTAAGGATGTTCTAAAGAAGGAAATTCCTCTACAAATAGAGGAAAGAGATTTTACAAAAGTTTTGGAATTAATTGACTTCTTTTAACAAGAAAGAGGAGAAACTATGAAAATCGTTATTGCACCGGATTCATTTAAAGAAAGTTTAACTGCCCGACAAGTAGCAGAGGCTATTAGAGATGGATTTCAAAGGGCCTTACCTCATGCAGATTGTCTCATACTGCCCGTTGGTGACGGAGGTGAAGGTACGGTAGAAGCCATCAGACATTCCTCAAGATTTGTAAAAAAGACAGCTCTCATAAATGGTCCTTTTGGAGATGAAGTAGAGATGCCCTATATCCAAAAAGACAGTCTTGCCTTGTTTGAGGTTGCTGATTTGGTTGGGCTTGCTAAAATTCCTCATGAAAAAAGAAATCCACTAAAGATTCAAACTAAGGGTATCGGGCAGCTAATCTTGTATCTTGTGGAACAAGGTGTGAAAGATATCTATGTAGGAGTTGGTGGAACAGCAAGCAATGATGGAGGACTTGGAATTGCAATGGGGCTGGGTTATCAATTTTATGATACCAATGGTACTGAGCTTCTAGCCTGTGGCCAGTCCTTATTTGAGATTGCTAGTATGTCAAAAGATAAAGTGGCACCCCTGCCTGCAAATCTTAAGATAAATCTTATCTGATGTCATAAATCCTTTGTGTGGCCCACAAGGTGCTACTTACATCTTTGGACAACAGAAAGGACTGCAACTAGCCCAATTTCAAGAAGTTGATCAGGCGATAGAAACATTCTATGGTAAATATTCTCCTTCGATTTTAGAGTTAGACGGGGCTGGAGCAGGTGGAGGTATTGCTGCAGGTTTGTGTGCTTTTGCGGGTGCAGAAGTCATTTCAGGAATCGAAACTTGTTTAGACTTGATTGGCTTTGATCAAAAAGTAGTTGATGCTGATCTAGTCATTGTAGGAGAAGGTCGATTTGATAGGCAAAGTTTGGCAGGTAAAGCCCCAATCGGTGTAGCAAAAAGAACACCTTCAGGTGTTCCAGTTATTGCTATTTGTGGTAGTTTATCAGAAAATCTTCCTCAACTACCCTTTGGAAATATAGTTGCTGCATTTTCGATTTTGGAAAAAAGTGAGTCCTTGTCAGATAGCCTAAAAAATGCTTCCCTTTATCTCGAGCATACAGCTGCTAATATCGGACAAATACTGGCCTTGTCAAACCATTATCCAAACCATTTTTTCCAAAGTGAAGGTTTTTTATGATTTTCCTTTACTTGCCATAAGTCAGGAAAGGCCTTTTTAAGGTCTTTTTCCTTTCTGTCAACAGGAGCATCACTATGGATAACCATTCCAAATGGAGAGGAGTTGTGATCTTCTGAAACAATGGTCGCTTGGCAATTAGCATCTTTAGCTTGTTTAAGATAGAAAACTTGTTTTTCGAACTTAATCTGAGGTGAAATTTTTACAAAAAGAGGTTCTGCTTCCTTCTTTAAATCCTCTAAAATAGTTAGGAATCCTTTTTGGAATTTATCGTCGTTTGCTGTTGCAAGGTCAGCATAACCGAGGACGCGTTCTTCAAAGGTATCGAGAAACCGTCTTTGTTCATCAGGATTTAATTTAAGCCCACCATGAGCTTTTTCTAAGATTTGTTTTGATAGTTCTGTCATATAAATAGTATATCATAAAAATAGAGTAAGAATGAAGAAAGGGGAAAGCGATTACTTGAGAAAGTTAAGGAAAAATTGCACAAAGTTAACGTTTTTCCTTGAAAAAGGAGTTTAATTAAGGTATCATAGAGGTGTAAAATAAATAAACTCAAAGGAGAGTAAAAAAATGTCAATTATTACTGATGTTTACGCTCGCGAAGTCCTAGACTCACGCGGTAACCCAACACTTGAAGTAGAAGTTTATACTGAATCAGGTGCTTTCGGACGTGGTATGGTTCCATCAGGAGCTTCTACTGGTGAACACGAAGCAGTTGAACTTCGCGACGGTGACAAATCTCGTTACGGTGGTCTTGGTACACAAAAAGCTGTTGACAACGTAAACAACATCATTGCTGAAGCAATTATTGGCTATGATGTACGTGATCAACAAGCTATCGACCGTGCTATGATCGCTCTTGACGGTACTCCTAACAAAGGTAAATTGGGTGCAAACGCAATCCTTGGTGTGTCTATCGCTGTAGCTCGCGCTGCTGCTGACTACCTTGAAATCCCACTTTACAGCTACCTTGGTGGATTCAATACTAAAGTTCTTCCAACTCCAATGATGAACATCATCAACGGTGGATCTCACTCAGATGCTCCAATCGCTTTCCAAGAATTCATGATCGTACCTGCTGGTGCACCTACATTTAAAGAAGCTCTTCGTTGGGGTGCTGAAATCTTCCACGCTCTTAAGAAAATCCTTAAAGGTCGCGGACTTGAAACAGCTGTAGGTGATGAAGGTGGATTTGCTCCTCGTTTCGAAGGAACTGAAGACGGAGTTGAAACTATCCTTGCTGCTATCGAAGCTGCTGGTTATGTTCCAGGTAAAGATGTATTTATCGGATTTGACTGTGCATCATCAGAATTCTACGATAAAGAACGTAAAGTTTACGATTACACTAAATTCGAAGGTGAAGGAGCTGCTGTCCGCACTGCTGCTGAACAAATTGACTACCTTGAAGAATTGGTAAACAAATACCCAATCATCACTATCGAAGATGGTATGGACGAAAACGACTGGGACGGTTGGAAAGCTCTTACTGAACGTCTTGGTGGTAAAGTTCAATTGGTTGGTGACGATTTCTTCGTAACTAACACTGACTACCTTGCACGTGGTATCGAAGAAGGTGCTGCTAACTCAATCCTTATCAAAGTTAACCAAATCGGTACTCTTACTGAAACATTCGATGCTATCGAAATGGCTAAAGAAGCTGGTTACACTGCAGTTGTATCACACCGTTCAGGTGAAACTGAAGATTCAACAATTGCTGATATCGCAGTTGCAACTAACGCTGGACAAATCAAGACTGGTTCTCTTTCACGTACAGACCGTATCGCTAAATACAACCAATTGCTTCGTATCGAAGACCAACTTGGTGAAGTAGCTGAATACCGTGGATTGAAATCATTCTACAACTTGAAAAAATAAAATAGTTCAGTGAACTATTTTATCCCGAACCTTGAAACTCAAAAGTTCGGCCGTTGATTTAACAACGTTTTAAGCCCCTCGGATTTTATCCGAAGGGCTTTTTCTTTGTTTAGGGGGCATAAAAGGGGCAAGCTTATTTCCTCTATCAAAAAAGAATATTACTTTGGAATTCTCCAAGATATGTTTTTAGTTTTGGAGATCAAAAAAAGAGAATTTTTAAAATTCTCTTTCTTGTAGATAGTGAGGTTTCCATTTTAGAATAAAATTGGATAAATTCAAATAATTTATTATTTTTTTCTTCTGTGCCGAAATAAAGATAAGTATATTTCTTATCTAATTCATTATTTTTTTTATCTGATAAGATAAAATCTAAACGATAATCTCCAGATTGAACTAAAAGAAAGTATAAAGTCAAAAATTTATACTTGTTTTACCATATCCATCGTTTGTTTCAATCAAAGTTGAATCCTCAATTGTGATTGTTGAAGATAAAATTTTATCACTGTATTGATTTGGTCGAACCAGATAAAGTTCCAGGTGATACGGGTAGTTTTCTTTAACATTAAACAAATCAAGAATACAATGAAGTGTAATCTTACCTGGGAATTTTGTAATGTAGTTTACAGTACCAATTTGTCTCCCATATAAAGTGCTCAGTGATTGAATATTGATTTTTTCTTGAAAATCAGCCTGTTTAAATGTCATAAATGCTCCCTTTCCTTTTTTGACACCTATGGTTTTTTTAAGTGTAAATCTTAATTTTTAATATTATCGAAGATTAATAGTAATTGCAACAAAAAACTTAGTTATAAAGTGAAACAGCGATTAAATAATTCTACATCCAAAAATTTAATCCTTGTAAAGTTATTATATCAGTATTTTTCATAAAAAAAGTAAAAAAATAGTATGCAAAAAAACTTGTATTATTACATCTAAATTTAAATTTTAGAATAGTTGAAATGAAAATTATATTTTTTTCACCTAAAAACTGTTGAAAAAGGCAAATAAATACTGATGATATTGTAGTATTAAATTAATGGTTGCAAACAAAAAGACTTTATATAATTCATTATAAGTGATATGATTTAAGATTTTTAAGCATATTTTTGGTATAATAATACCCAGGATAAGCAAGAAATAGAGTAGAAGGTAGAGATGGAAAAGTATTTATCGGTATCAACTTTGACCAAATATTTGAAAATGAAATTCGATAAAGACCCTTATCTGGAACGGGTCTATTTAACTGGTCAAGTTTCTAACTTCCGTAAGCGTCCAAGCCATCAATATTTCTCTCTCAAAGATGACCGTTCAGTCATACAAGCAACTATTTGGTCAGGCATCTATCAACGTTTAGGTTTTGATTTGGAAGAAGGTATGAAGATCAATGTTATTGGTCGTGTCCAAATCTATGAACCAAGTGGTAGCTATTCGATTATCCTTGAAAAGGCAGAACCAGATGGTGTTGGAGCTTTAGCTATAAAATTTGAACAGCTGAAGAAGAAACTAGCTGAGGAAGGTTTATTTCAAGACCGTTTCAAACAGTCTCTTCCCCAATTTGCTAAGTGTATTGGTGTTGTGACTAGTCCTAGTGGCGCAGTTATTCAGGATATTATCACTACAGTAAGTAGACGTTTCCCTGGTGTAGAAATTGTTTATACCCTACTAAGGTTCAGGGGGAAGGTGCGGCAGAAGAAGTCGCTAAAAATATTGCGAGAGCTAATCAAAGAGATGACTTAGATGTGCTCATTATCGGCCGTGGTGGAGGCTCGATTGAAGATTTGTGGGCCTTTAACGAGGAGATAGTTGTTCGTGCCATTTTTGAATCCCGTTTACCAATCATTTCAAGTGTTGGTCACGAAACGGATGTCACCTTGGCAGACTTTGTCGCTGATAAAAGAGCAGCGACACCAACGGCAGCTGCAGAACTGGCTACACCGGTTACGAAATTGGATCTCTTGACCCACCTTCAAAACCAAGAGAAAAGAATGGCCACAGCTGTTCAACACGTATTAAGCAAGAAAAAAGAAGCCTTAAAAGCTTTTAGCCAATCTGTTATCTTTAGACAACCAGAACGACTCTATGATAGTTACTTGCAACGACTGGATCAACTTCAAGTTCGTCTCAAACAAGGATTGAAGTCTGAGATTGTTAGAAATTATCAAAATATTCAAGGTCAACGTCACCGTTTGGAACAGTTATCTCCTCTGGTTAAAGTTCAGCGCTATATAGATCGACTAGAACAGTTACAAAAGCTATTACGCAGTCAAATGGCAGTGACTTATGATGCAAAGGTAGCAGAAGCCAAACGGCTCTCAGAAGCCCTTGTGATGCTAGATACCAGTCGTATCGTAGCAAGAGGCTACGCTATTGTCAAAAAAGAGGATAGGGTAGTGGCTTCGATTAGTGAATTAAAATTAAAGGACCATGTGACGCTTGAGATGCGTGACGGTCAAGTAGAATTAGAGGTTAAAGATGTCAAAACAAAAGAAATTTGAGGAAAATTTAGCAGAGCTTGAAACTATTGTCCAAAGTTTGGAAAATGGTGAAATTGCTTTAGAAGATGCTATTGCTGCCTTCCAAAAAGGTATGCTGCTTTCAAAGGAATTACAAGCAACTCTTGATAAGGCTGAGAAGACCTTGATTAAAGTCATGCAGGAAGATGGAACAGAAAGTGAATTAGCATGAATAAGCAAGAAACTAGCTCTTGTCGAATCAGCATTAGAAGATTTCTACGGAGACCAACAGTTTGCTACTAGTTTAAGGGAATCTGTTCTTTACTCCATTCATGCTGGTGGTAAACGTATCCGTCCATTTCTCCTCTTAGAAGTTTTAGAGGCTTTGCAGATTACTATTTGTCCAGCTCATGCCCAGGTTGCTGCAGCGCTTGAAATGATTCATACAGGAAGCTTGATACATGATGACCTTCCTGCTATGGATGATGATGACTTCCGTCGTGGGCGTTTAACCAACCATAAAAAGTTTGGTGAAGCTTTAGCTATTTTAGCTGGCGATGCTCTCTTTTTAGATCCCTATGCCTTGATAGCCCAGGCAGATCTACCAAGTCAGGTCAAGGTTGATTTGATTGCTAATTTGTCTCTTGCTTCAGGTAGCTTGGGTATGGTTGCAGGCCAGGTTTTGGACATGGAGGGTGAGCGCCAAGAGCTTTCTTTAGAAGAGTTACAGACCATTCATGCAAATAAAACAGGTAAACTTCTTGCCTTTCCTTTTCAAGCTGCAGCCATCCTTGCTAGTTTGGATGAAAAAATGCAACTGCAATTGAAAACCGTTGGAGAGTTGATAGGACTTGCCTTTCAAGTGAGAGATGATGTATTGGATGTGACAGCAAGTTTCGAAGAAATTGGTAAAACTCCTCAAAAGGATTTACAGGCCGAAAAGTCAACCTATCCTGCTTTGTTAGGCTTGCCAAAGGCGATTGAATTTTGCAACCAGACCTTGGACCAAGCCAATGAGAAACTAGAGGAGATTAGCCAACTAGTGGCTTTTGATAAAGATTCGATTGTAAAAATAGTAGAAAGTTTGAGAATTAATGGCTAAGGAAAGAGTAGATGTACTTGCCTATAAACAAGGGTTATTTGAAACCAGAGAGCAAGCCAAACGAGGGGTTATGGCAGGACTAGTTGTTGCTGTCCTCAATGGAGAACGCTATGACAAGCCTGGAGAAAAAATTCCCGATGATACTGAGTTAAAACTCAAGGGTGAAAAACTTAAGTACGTTAGTCGTGGTGGTTTGAAACTCGAGAAAGCACTAGAAATCTTTGGCTTGTCAGTTGATGGCAAAACTACGATTGATATTGGAGCTTCTACGGGAGGCTTCACAGATGTCATGTTGCAAAATGGAGCTAAGCTTGTTTTTGCAGTTGATGTAGGTACCAACCAGCTAGCTTGGAAATTGCGCCAAGATGATCGTGTTGTTAGTATGGAGCAGTTTAATTTCCGTTATGCAGAAAAAGCTGATTTTGTAGAGGAGCCAAGTTTTGCCAGTATTGATGTAAGCTTCATTTCCTTAGGCTTAATTTTACCAGCTCTTCATCGCATTTTAGCAAATCAAGGACAAGTTGTTGCTTTAATTAAACCCCAGTTCGAAGCTGGACGTGAACAAATTGGTAAGAATGGTATCATTCGAGACGCTAAGGTTCACCAACATGTACTAGAAACAGTGATCGATATGGCTGTCAGAGAAGGGTTTTCGGTATTAGGATTAGATTTTTCTCCAATCCAAGGTGGCCATGGAAATATCGAATTTTTTTAGCTTATTTACGTAAAGAAGAGGAAGCAACGAATCAAGTTCTTTTCTCGAATAAATCAAGTAGTAGAAGAAGCACATAGAGAATTTAAAAATGAATAAAAAAATTAGACTTGAAAAAATAAGAAAATTTGTGACTGATTACCAGATCGGAACTCAAGAAGAAATCGTTGAACACTTAAAAAGAAGCAGGAATCTCTGCTACACAAGCAACTGTATCACGGGACATTAAAGAACTGGGGATTGTAAAAAAATTCCGTTGAAGAACAATACTTATATCTACGAACTACCCAAATCAGTAGTTAAAAAGTTTACAATTAGCGGAAAAACAACATTATCCATTCTGAACGCTTGGGTCAAATGATTAATCTTCAAATTATCCCAGGAAATACGCTTTTTGTTAAAAGTCAGTTGTTAGAAATGTATGCAGATAAGCTCTTTAGTTGCATCTCTGATGACAATTCTATTTTGATGGTTTTGAGAAGTGAAGAAGAAGCTAAGGAAGTTTTTTTGAGCAAGTAAAAAAAATTGGTAGGTTTATATGTTACTGGAAATTTCGATTAAAAATTTTGCCATTATTGAATCCATCTCTTTGAATTTTGAAAAAGGGATGACAGTTCTAACAGGTGAAACGGGGGCAGGAAAATCAATTATTATTGATGCCATGAATATGATGTTGGGAGCTAGAGCTACCACTGACGTCATTCGTCATGGAGCTCCAAAGGCAGAAATTGAAGGTCTTTTCTCTGTAGAGAATAGTCGGGTTTTACAAGAACTTTTTGATGAACAAGGCTTAGAGCTTGGGGATGAAATCATCATTCGCCGTGAAATTTTACGAAATGGTCGTAGTATCAGCCGTGTTAATGGTCAACTAGTCAATCTTTCAGTTTTAAAGCTTATTGGACAGCACTTAGTGGATATTCATGGTCAGCATGACCAAGAAGAATTAATGCGTCCCCAACTTCATATCCAGATGTTGGATGAGTTTGGAGATGCTAATTTCTTAAGCCTTAAAGAAGCTTATCAGGATAGCTTTGACACCTATCGTCGTATGCGTAAGCAAGTCCTTGACCTTAAAAAGAATCAGCAGGAACATAAAGCTCGTATCGAGATGTTGGAATTTCAAATGGCTGAGATTGAGGCGGCTAATCTAAAATCTGGTGAAGACATCAGTCTTAACCAAGAAAGGGACAAACTGCTTAATCATAAATATCGCTGATACTCTAACCAACGCCTATAGTATGCTAGATAATGAAGAATTTTCAAGTCTTGCAAATGTTAGATCAGCCATGAATGATATGGAAAGCATCGAGGAGTTTGACACGGACTATCGTGAGATTTCTTCTACTTTATCTGAAAGCTACTTTGCTTTAGAGGATGTCACCAAACGCTTAGAAAGTATTATTGATGACCTGGATTTTGATGGAAACCGTTTATTACAAGTTGAAAGTCGCTTAGATTTGATTTACACAATCACACGTAAGTACGGTGGTAATGTAGATGATGTCTTACTTTATTTTGCAAAAATAACAGATGAATACAATCTTTTAATAGGTAACAATTTATCTTCTGAAGATATGGAGATAGAGCTTAAGAAACTTGAAAAACAACTTGTCGAATTAGCTAATGAAGTCGCTAAAGCTCGACATGAGATTGCAATTGGCCTAGAAGCAGAAATTAAGCGAGAGTTACAAGACCTTTATATGGAAAAAGCTCAGTTCCAAGTTCGCTTTACAAAGGGAAAATTTAGCCGTGAAGGAAACGAATTGGTGGAATTTTTCATTTCAACCAATCCTGGAGAAGAATTCAAACCATTGGTAAAAGTGGCTTCAGGTGGAGAATTATCCCGCTTGATGTTGGCTATTAAATCAGCCTTTTCACGTAAAGAAGGAAAGACGAGCATTGTCTTTGATGAGGTGGATACAGGAGTTTCAGGTCGTGTCGCTCAAGCTATCGCTCAGAAGATTCATAAGATTGGACAACATGGTCAGGTTTTAGCTATCTCTCACCTTCCTCAAGTGATCGCCATTGCAGATTACCAGTTCTTTATTGAAAAGATTAGTGATGAGCATACGACAGTTTCTACTGTCCGTCTCTAACGAGGGAAGAGCGTGTGCAAGAAGTTGCCAAAATGTTAGCAGGAGATGATGTTACAGAAGCAGCTCTTACCCAGGCAAGAGAATTGTTGAAAGCTAAGGAGAAATAGATGACAGACTATTATGTAATTGGAGATGTTCATGGAAAAGCAGGTATGCTGGAAGAACTTCTCAAAACATGGGATGGTCACACCCAGTTGCTTTTTCTTGGAGACCTTATTGACCGAGGTGAAGATAGTCGCCGTGTTCTAGAGATGGTCAAGGACTTGGTTGACAATCAGGGGGCTGTCTGTATCTCTGGTAATCACGAGTATATGTTTTTGACTTGGTTGGATAATCCCCAGGAAAGTTATGACCATTATCGAAGAAATGGTGGGGATACCACGATTAATTCTATCTTAGGACGTCCTTTGGATGCTCCGGTAGATCCGATAGAAGATGCTAAACGTGTAGAAACCGAAGCAGCAGACTTGGTAGCTTTTATACGACAAATGCCATTCGTGATTGAAACAGACCACTATATCTTCGTTCATGCGGGAATTGATTTGACCCTAGATGATTGGCATGAGACTACAGACTATAAGAAAGTCTGGCTTAGAAAACCATTCCACGAAGCTGAAAATCATACAGGAAAAACAATTGTCTTTGGGCATACTCCTGTATACGGTTTGTTAAACCAAAAACCCGGCACATCTGAACTATGGATAACAGAGGATGGCAAAATTGGAATGGATGGAGGAGCTGTTTATGGCGGTGTCCTTCATGGAATAGTCTTTACAGACCAAGGAATGACCAACCGATATTTTATCGAAAACGACGGTTTTATTGCGGAAGATTAATACTCCAAGCAGGGTATGGTCTTGTCAAAAATAAAAAAACAATTTATAATTAATAGATACCCTGAAAGGAAGAGAATCTTGAATTTAGAAGAATTAAAAAAACGACAGGAGAAAATCCGTAACTTCTCTATTATCGCCCATATCGACCATGGGAAGTCAACTTTAGCCGACCGTATTTTAGAAAAGACTGAGACAGTGTCAAGTCGTGAAATGCAGGCCCAGCTACTTGATAGTATGGACTTAGAACGTGAGCGTGGGATTACTATTAAACTGAATGCCATCGAGCTTAGCTATACTGCTAAAGATGGAGAAACTTATATTTTTCACTTGATTGATACGCCAGGGCACGTAGACTTCACCTATGAAGTTTCGCGTTCACTTGCTGCCTGTGAGGGAGCCATTTTGGTTGTCGATGCTGCACAAGGTATTGAAGCGCAAACACTTGCTAATGTTTATTTAGCCTTGGATAATGATTTGGAAATTATGCCAGTCATCAATAAAATTGACCTGCCAGCAGCAGATCCAGAGCGCGTGCGCACGGAAATTGAAGATGTTATCGGTCTGGACGCTAGTGAAGCAGTACTAGCTTCTGCCAAGGCTGGTATCGGTATTGAAGAAATCCTTGAGCAAATCGTTGAAAAAGTTCCAGCACCAACTGGAGATGTGACTGCTCCTCTTAAGGCTTTGATTTTTGACTCAGTTTATGATTCTTATCGTGGTGTTATTCTGCAAGTCCGTGTCATGGATGGGGTAGTTAAACCAGGCGATAAGATTCAGCTTATGAGTAATGGCAAGACTTTTGATGTGACAGAAGTAGGTATTTTTACGCCAAAAGCTGTTGGACGTGATTTCCTAGCAACAGGTGACGTTGGTTATATTGCAGCTTCTATTAAGACTGTTCAGGATACACGCGTTGGTGATACGGTAACTCTGGCAAACAATCCTGCTACTGAGCCACTTGATGGCTACAAGCAGATGAATCCAATGGTCTTTGCAGGTCTTTACCCAATCGAATCAAATAAATACAATGACTTACGTGAAGCTCTTGAAAAACTACAACTCAATGATGCCAGTCTTCAATTTGAACCAGAAACTTCGCAAGCACTTGGTTTTGGTTTCCGATGTGGTTTCCTTGGATTGCTTCATATGGATGTTATCCAAGAACGTCTTGAACGCGAATTTAATATTGATCTAATTATGACGGCGCCGTCTGTAATTTACAAAGTTAATTTAACAGATGGTGAAGCAATTGATGTATCGAATCCTTCAGAGTTTCCAGACCCAACTAAGATTGCTTCTATTGAAGAACCTTATGTTAAAGCTCAAATCATGGTGCCACAAGAATTTGTCGGTGCCGTTATGGAGCTTGCCCAACGTAAACGTGGTGATTTTGTAACCATGGACTACATTGATGAAAATCGTGTCAATGTCATTTATCAAATTCCTTTGGCTGAGATTGTTTTTGATTTCTTTGATAAGCTCAAGTCATCAACTCGTGGTTACGCAAGTTTTGATTATGAATTGTCTGAATACAGATCATCTAAGCTGGTTAAAATGGATATCCTACTTAATGGTGATACTGTTGATGCTCTCAGCTTTATCGTTCACAAGGATTTTGCCTACGAGCGTGGTAAATTAATTGTCGAAAAACTGAAGAAAATTATTCCACGTCAGCAGTTTGAAGTTCCAATCCAAGCAGCGATCGGACATAAAATTGTGGCTCGTACAGATATCAAGGCTCTCCGTAAAAATGTTTTGGCTAAGTGTTATGGTGGTGACGTTTCCCGTAAGCGCAAACTCCTTGAAAAACAAAAAGCTGGTAAAAAGCGCATGAAAGCAATTGGATCAGTAGAAGTTCCTCAAGAAGCCTTCCTAAGTGTCTTGAGTATGGATGAAGAATAATTGTTTCCTAATACAGTTATCTTTTGACACTTATCTTTTCTTTCATTAGAATAGAAGTGAAAGGAGAATAACTATGAAAAAAGTAATTACTTTATCTTCGATACTTTTATGCTCTCTATGTCTTGCTGCATGTAATACAACAAAAAATACTAGTGCGGAAAAAACTGAAACTACTAGTGTTCAAGAAACAACAGTTGCAACAACCACAGCTCCTATAAAAGACACGCAATGGATTGGATCGGATGATTATGGATATGTGAAAATTCCAAAATCTTGGATTCAATTTAAAGATGTTAATGGTGGAGATGATATTCAATACTCTGACGGTACAGATATCAATATCGTTACCTTAAATACATTTAAAGCAGAGCAGTTTGGTATTTCTGAAAGCGAACTTGAAAAGGTAGATCCTATTCAAATTTCAAATAGTATTTATCAATCTAAATCAGAAAGTCCTGATTTCTCTAAGGTTTGGGGCTCTAAGTCAACAATCGGAGGCTATGATGCATATCAAGTTAACTGCATTGCCAAAACTGGTAAATATTTAGTTATTTGGATTTTCAAGTCGGATGATGGTAAGTTCAGATATGTCTCACTTGAAGGTGATTTAGATACTATTAAAGAACTAGCACTGACTATCGAAGAAAGTTGGACAAATAAAAAACCATAAATATATAAGTAGGATTTAATCCTGCTTTTTAATTTGCTATTCTAACTTTAGGAATGAATACTAGATATTTGTTTAAAATCAGTAAATTTAAAGATGTCAAACAAAAAAGATATTTTTCAAACAAAATAAAACATCGCTAATTGACAACGGTTTCACATCCTGTTATACTTATATTAAAATAGTTAAGTTGAGATGGGAGAATCTTATGGGGTTAGATCATTTCTTTGAAAAGGATTTGGTATTTTGTCTAGAATCTGATAATCAAGAACAACTCTTTGAAGAGGTAGCAGCTATTCTGAGAAAACGTAACGTTGTCACAGATACTTATCAATCGGCTCTGATTGAACGTGAAAAATTATTTCCAACTGGTTTAGATATGAATTTTTGGGGGAATAATTTGCCAAATGTTGCAATTCCTCATACCGATGTTGACCATAGTTTAGACAAAAAGATTGTGGTGGTTAGACTTGTCAAGCCAGTTACTTTATAATATGATATCTCCTAATAAAGAAGTAATAGTATCCTGGGTTTTCTTTATTATCAATAATTCAAATTCAAGTCAAATCGACATACTATCTCAGCTAATGGATTTTTTTACTGGAAATGGTCATCTGGAAGATTTATCTAAACTTACAACACCAGAAGGTATTTATAAATATATTACTGAAGCTACTAGTTAAAACAAAATTTATAAATTCTAACTATAGGAAATCTAAATTGTAAAAACTAGGTTGTCAGTTACCTGATGGGGACTTGGCAATCTAGTTTTTTATAAGAAACTTAAATGGAGGTAATTCTAATGATTGAATTAAAAACAGAACAGTTAAGTGTACAGTTTCAAACTTTTGGTGGTGCACTTTCTTCAATAAAAGACAAAGATGGAATTGAGTATTTGTGGCAAGGAGATCCAACTTACTGGAGCGGCCAAGCACCTGTTCTATTTCCAATTTGTGGATCAGTTAGAAATGATACTGTCCTATATGATCAAGAAGACGGTAGTCAAGTAGCAGGAATAATTCCGCGTCATGGTTTGGTTCGAAAAAAAGATTTTGAATTAGTGGATCAAACGGATAACTCAGTTACTTTTGCTATTGAAGATGACCAAGAAATGTATGAAAATTATCCTTATCATTTTCGCTTAGAAATAACTTATACAGTTACTGGAAAGACAATCCGTACTCAGTATCAAGTTACCAATAAAGAAACAGATAAGAAAATGCCATATTTTATTGGTGGACATCCAGGCTTTAACTGTCCTTTATTTGATGATGAAGGTTATGAAGACTACTATCTTGAATTTGAAAAGCCAGAAACTTGTACAGTTCCTAAACCATTTCCAGAAACAGGGATGTTAGATTTTCAAGATAGAAGCAGCTGGTTAAAAGACCAAAAAGAATTAGATCTAAACTATGATTTCTTTAGCTATGATGCTGTGACTTTAGATGAGTTAGCCTCTCGCTCTGTTTCCTTACGGTCACGTAAGTATGATAAGGGATTAAAACTAGACTTTGAAGAGTTTCCAAATTTAATCGTTTGGTCAACCCTTAATAAAAGTCCCTTCCTTGCCTTGGAACCTTGGTCAGGTTTGTCAACTTCACTCGAAGAGGGCGATCATCTAGAAGATAAGAAAAATGTTCGTATCTTAAATCCAGGTCAAAGTGATCAAATTGGTTTTGATATAGAAATTTTCTAAAAAAATAAACAAAAACAAACATAAACTGTTGGCTTTTCTAAACAATAGTAGTATATTATGTTTAGAAAGAACAGTTTATGTTTGTTTAAACAAGTTGTTCTTCCAATTTCTCTAAGGAGAAGTTACTAAGAGTGAATAGATGATTCATTCTTAATCTAAAATAGTCAACAAAACTACTAGTAACTATTTGGTGATGGTCATTTTCTTTCCAGAACCAAAATAATTTTACTGGTCTATTATAAAAAAGGAGTATACAATATGTCTATTGTTATTGGTGCAGATGCTGCAGGTTTGAGATTGAAAGAAGTCGTTAAAGATTGCTTGGAAAAAGAAAACTTCCACGTTGTGGATGTTACAGCTGAAGGTCAAGACTTCGTTGATGTAACTCTTGCGGTTGCGGAAGAAGTTAAGAAAGAAGGACAAAACCTTGGTATCGTCATTGATGCTTATGGTGCAGGTCCATTTATGGTTGCTACTAAAATCAAAGGAATGGTTGCTGCAGAAGTATCTGATGAACGTTCAGCTTATATGACTCGCGGTCACAACAACTCACGTATGATTACTATGGGTGCTCAACTTGTTGGTGATGAATTGGCTAAAAACATTGCTAAAGGCTTTATAAATGGTAAATACGACGGTGGTCGTCACCAAATCAGGGTCGACATGTTGAACAAAATGTGCTAATACTCTTCAAAAATCAAGATAATCTGTCGTCAGCTCACTTTAGCTAACCTCAGTTATGCTCGCAGCTAGCTTCCTAAGCTAATCTTGATTTTTCTTGTGTAAGGATAAATGATATTAGATTTATATAATTAATCGGAGGGAATAACTAATGAGAATTGCAATTGGATGTGACCACATCGTAACAAATGAAAAAATGGCGGTTTCAGAATTTTTGAAATCAAAAGGACATGAAGTCATCGACTTTGGTACTTATGACCACGCTCGTACACACTACCCAATCTTTGGTAAAAAAGTTGGTGAAGCAGTAGTTAGTGGCCAAGCTGATCTTGGTGTATGTATCTGTGGTACTGGTGTAGGTATCAATAACGCTGTTAACAAAGTTCCTGGTGTTCGTTCTGCTTTGGTTCGCGATATGACAACAGCTCTGTATGCAAAAGAACAATTGAATGCTAATGTTATCGGATTTGGTGGTAAAATCACTGGCGAATTGCTCATGTGTGATATCATTGAAGCTTTCATCAACGCTGAATACAAACCATCAGAAGAAAACAAAAAATTGATCGCTAAAATCCAACACGTTGAAACTCATAACGATCATCAAACTGATGCCAACTTCTTTACAGAGTTCCTTGAAAAATGGGATCGTGGTGAATACCACGACTAAGAGGTGACTTATGATTTTAACAGTTACAATGAACCCATCCATTGATATTTCCTATCCTTTGGATGAATTAAAAATTGACACTGTCAACCGTGTTGTAGATGTTACGAAAACGGCTGGTGGTAAAGGTCTTAACGTTACTCGTGTCCTATCAGAATTTGGTGACTCCGTAGTCGCAACAGGACTTGTCGGTGGTAAACTTGGTGATTTTTTAGTAGAAAATATTGATGATAAAGTAAGCAAACATTTCTTTTCTATTCAAGGTGAAACCCGTAACTGTATCGCAATTCTACATGGAGAAAACCAAACAGAAATCCTAGAAAAAGGTCCTGAAGTTCAAGAAAAAGAAGGTCAAGATTTCTTGGCTCATTTCAAAGAACTTTTAGAGACTGTAGAGGTAGTGGCCATTTCAGGTAGTCTACCAGCAGGACTTCCAGTGGATTATTATGCTAGTCTGGTTGAACTTGCTAACCAAGCTGGTAAACCTGTTGTCTTGGATTGTTCAGGAGCTTCACTTCAGGCGGTTCTTGAATCTCCACATAAGCCAACAGTTATCAAACCAAATAATGAAGAATTATCTCAACTTTTGGGAAGAGAAATTTCTAAAGATTTGGATGAGCTAAAAGCTGTTCTTCAAGAACCACTATTTGATGGAATCGAGTGGATTATTGTTTCCTTAGGTGCTAACGGAGCATTCGCTAAACACGGTAATACTTTCTATAAAGTAGATATTCCAAGAATTCAAGTAGTAAATCCAGTCGGTTCTGGCGATTCTACAGTGGCAGGTATTGCTTCAGGATTGTTCCATAAAGAATCTGATCAAGAACTGTTGACCAAGGCAAATGTCCTTGGTATGCTAAATGCTCAAGAAAAAATGACCGGTCATGTCAATATGGCAAACTATCAAGGCCTATATGACCAACTAGTAGTGAAAGAGGTATAAAATGGTTTTAACAGAAAATAAACGCGCTTGTATGCAAAAACTCTCTGATGAGAATGGTATCATCTCAGCTCTTGCTTTTGACCAACGTGGTGCTTTGAAACGCCTCATGGCTCAATACCAAACAGAAGAGCCAACAGTAGCTCAAATGGAAGAACTTAAAGTATTGGTAGCAGATGAATTGACAAAATATGCTTCATCTATGCTTCTTGACCCTGAATATGGACTTCCTGCTACTAAAGCTTTGGACAAAAATGCTGGTCTTCTCCTTGCTTATGAAAAAACAGGTTACGACACAACAAGTACAAAACGTTTGCCTGACTGCTTGGATGTTTGGTCTGCAAAACGTATCAAAGAACAAGGTGCAGATGCTGTTAAGTTCTTGCTTTACTATGATGTAGACAGCGCTGACGAACTTAACCAACAAAAACAAGCCTACATCGAACGTATTGGTTCTGAGTGTGTGGCAGAGGATATTCCATTCTTCCTTGAAATCTTGGCTTACGATGAAAAAATTGCGGATGCAGGTTCTGCTGAATACGCTAAAGTAAAACCACACAAGGTTATAGGTGCTATGAAAGTCTTCTCAGATCCACGTTTCAACATCGATGTCTTGAAAGTAGAAGTTCCAGTTAACGTGAAATACGTTGAAGGCTTTGGTGATGGAGAAATCGTTCATACACGTGAAGAAGCAGCTGCTTTCTTCAAAGCGCAAGACGAAGCTACTAACTTGCCATACATCTACTTGAGTGCAGGTGTATCTGCTAAACTCTTCCAAGAAACACTTGTCTTTGCCCATGAATCAGGTGCAAACTTCAACGGTGTTCTTTGTGGACGTGCAACATGGGCTGGATCAGTTGAAGCTTATATCAAAGATGGTGAAGCAGTAGCTCGTGAATGGCTTCGTACAACTGGATTTGAAAACATTGATGAACTCAATAAAGTACTTCAAACAACAGCAACTTCTTGGACTGAACGTGTCTAAATTTCCCCCCTTTTATGTCCTAAAACCTAGCTAAAAAACTTTTTAAAAAAGTTGTATGTAAAGGTTTACAAAATAAAAATCTTGTGCTATACTTAAGTCACAAGTTAATACAAAGTGAGTGTTACTAAGTAATATTAGGCATGATCACAGATGACTCAGAGGTATATTTTCTGAACTCATTTGTGGTCATTTTTTATTCTCACAAAACTTAAATAATAGGGCAAGGAGGTTGCCATGTATCGGATATTAAATCCAATGAATAACAATGTTTCTCTCGTGCGGAATAGCAAAGGAGAGGAGTTGATCGTAATTGGTAAGGGTATTTCGTTCGGTAAGAAGAAGGGAGATTTGATTTCTGAGGATCAGGTTGAAAAAGTTTTTCGGATGAAAACAGAAGAGTCGCGAGAAAATTTTATGGCTCTTCTCAAAGATGTACCGCTTGATTTTATTACGGTCACTTATGAGATTATTGATAATCTTTCTAAAAAATATCAATATCCTGTCCAAGAGTATCTATACGTCACTCTGACAGACCATATCTATTGTTCTTATCAGGCTATTAGCCAAGGACGCTATAAGGATAGTAACTTACCTGACATTTCTGCCAAATATCCTATCGCTTTTCAAATTGCACAAGAAGCTTTTGAAATTTATCGTCAAAAACTGACAGAAAATTTTCCTGAAGACGAAATCATTCGTATCGCTTATCATTTCATCAACGCCGAAGGTGAGAATGAAGTCGAAGTTGTTGAGTCGATTGATAAGAGAAAGGAAATTTAAAGAGTGTTGAAAGCGTTTTGAAGAGTTATAAAATCCAGCGAACACCTGAAAATAATAATTTCTACGACCGCTTTATGATTCATCTAAATTATTTCTTGGATTACCTTGATCGTAGTCGCGATGATAATCAATCCTTGCTTGATATGGAAGAACATATAAAGAATACCTATCCAGAAGCATTCGAGATTGGTAGTAAAATTTATGAAGTTATTGCACAGGAAACAGGTGTTGACCTTTATAAGAGTGAACGAGTTTACCTTGTTCTACATATTCAACGTTTATTGTCATAATATTACTAAAAATTATATAAGGAGAAATCTATCATGAATAGAGAAGAAGTAACATTGTTAGGTTTTGAGATTGTTGCCTATGCTGGCGATGCTCGTTCAAAACTCTTAGAAGCTCTGAAAGCTGCTGAAGCTGGTGATTTTGCAAAAGCGGATGCTCTGGTAGAGGAAGCCGGTGCTTGCATCGCAGAGGCTCACCATGCCCAAACAAGCTTGTTAACAAAGGAAGCTGCAGGTGAAGATTTAGCCTATAGCGTGACCATGATGCATGGCCAAGATCACCTGATGACAACAATCTTGCTAAAAGATTTGATGCATCATTTAATTGAACTTTATAAAAGAGGAGCTAAATAATGAATAAGTTAATTGCCTTTATCGAGAAAGGAAAACCTTTCTTTGAAAAACTATCTCGTAATATCTATCTTCGTGCTATTCGTGATGGATTTATCGCAGGAATGCCAGTCATTCTATTCTCAAGTATTTTTATCTTAATTGCCTTTGTACCAAATTCATGGGGCTTCCAGTGGTCAGATGATGTAGTGGCACTATTGATGAAACCTTATAGCTATTCAATGGGTATTCTCGCACTTTTGGTTGCTGGTACAACTGCTAAATCTTTAACAGACTCTGTTAACCGTAGCATGGAAAAAACCAACCAAATCAACTATATGTCAACTCTATTAGCTGCTATTGTTGGGTTATTGATCTTGGCAGCTGACCCAATTGAAGGTGGCTTTGCAACAGGTTTCCTCGGAACAAAAGGTTTACTTTCAGCTTTCCTAGCAGCCTTTGTGACTGTAGCAATCTATAAGGTTTGTGTGAAGAATAATGTTACTATTCGAATGCCTGACGAAGTTCCACCAAATATCTCACAGGTTTTTAAAGATGTTATTCCATTTACGCTTTCTGTCGTTTCCCTTTACGGTCTTGACTTACTTGCTCGTCAATTTGTTGGTACAAGTGTAGCAGAATCAATCGGAAAATTCTTGCACCTCTATTCTCGGCAGCAGACGGTTATGTTGGTATTACGATCATTTTTGGTGCCTTTGCATTCTTCTGGTTTATTGGTATTCACGGCCCATCTATCGTTGAACCTGCGATTGCAGCGATTACTTATGCAAATGCTGAAGTCAATTTGAACCTCCTTCAACAAGGTATGCACGCTGATAAGATTCTTACATCTGGTACACAAATGTTTATCGTCACTATGGGTGGTACTGGTGCAACTCTTGTTGTTCCGTTCATGTTTATGTGGTTATGTAAATCAAAACGAAATCGTGCTATTGGACGTGCTTCAGTAGTTCCTACATTCTTCGGTGTAAACGAACCAATCTTGTTTGGTGCACCGCTTGTTTTGAACCCAATCTTCTTTATCCCATTCATCTTTGCACCAATTGCAAACGTATGGATCTTTAAGTTCTTTATTGAAACACTTGGCATGAATTCATTTACTGCCAACCTTCCATGGACTACACCAGGACCTCTTGGTATTGTTCTTGGTACAAACTTCCAGTTCTTATCATTCGCTCTTGCAGCATTGTTAATTGTAGTAGATATTGCTATCTACTATCCATTCCTTAAGGTTTATGATGAACAAATTCTTGAAGAAGAATGTTCAGGTAAAGCTAATGATGAATTAAAAGAAAAAGTTGCAGCAAACTTTAACACTGCAAAAGCAGATGCTATTCTTGCAAAAGCTGGAGTAGAATCAGCACAAAATACAATTACTGAAGAAACAAACGTCCTCGTTCTTTGTGCGGGTGGAGGAACAAGTGGTCTTCTTGCCAATGCTTTGAATAAAGCCGCAGAAGAGTATAAAGTTCCAGTAAAAGCTGCAGCAGGTGGCTATGGAGCCCACCGTGAAATGTTGCCAGAATTTGACCTTGTTATCTTGGCGCCTCAGGTTGCTTCCAACTTCGAAGATATGAAGGCTGAAACAGATAAACTAGGCATCAAATTGGCTAAGACTGAAGGAGCTCAATACATCAAGTTGACTCGTGATGGTAAAGGCGCTCTCGCATTCGTTCAGGCGCAATTCGATTAACGATAGGGACTGTGAAACAGTCTCCTATCGTAACGGAAATCGCTATGGCGATTTTCCTAATCGACTTGTTAATTCGTCGGTAAAAATATATCGTTTTTACCTCCTCATGTCACAATTCGGTGGCTTGGAACAAGAAGTGAGATGGAGATGGAGATGGATGGCTCACTGACTCCTCTCCCCTCATTTTTCATTTTATACAATCAAGAAATAGGTGAAAAAATGACAAAAACACTTCCTAAAGATTTTATTTTTGGTGGGGCAACGGCTGCCTATCAAGCAGAAGGAGCTACGCATACAGATGGTAAAGGTCCTGTTGCCTGGGACAAATACTTAGCTGATAACTATTGGTATACAGCAGAACCAGCAAGCGATTTCTACCATAAATATCCAGTAGACTTACAGTTGGCTGAAGAATATGGCGTAAACGGAATTCGTATTTCTATTGCTTGGTCACGTATTTTCCCAACTGGCTATGGTGAAATAAATCCAAAAGGGGTTGAATTCTACCACAATCTATTTGCGGAATGCCACAAACGCCATGTGGAGCCTTTTGTAACCCTTCATCACTTCGACACACCAGAAGCTCTTCACTCAAATGGAGATTTCTTGAATCGTGAAAATATCGAACACTTTGTAGATTATGCGGCCTTCTGTTTTGAAGAATTCCCAGAAGTCAACTATTGGACAACATTTAATGAAATTGGACCAATCGGTGATGGTCAATACTTAGTAGGAAAATTCCCTCCAGGGATTCAGTATGACCTTGCCAAAGTTTTCCAATCACACCACAATATGATGGTTTCTCATGCGCGTGCTGTGAAATTATACAAAGACAAAGGGTATAAAGGTGAAATCGGTGTGGTGCATGCTCTTCCAACTAAGTATCCATTGGATCCTAAAAATCCTGCAGACGTACGTGCTGCTGAGTTGGAAGATATTATCCACAACAAATTTATTTTGGATGCTACTTACCTTGGTCACTATTCAGATGCAACCATGGAAGGGGTAAATCACATCTTATCCGTTAATGGTGGTGAGTTGGATCTTCGAGACGAAGACTTTGTGGCACTTGAAGCAGCTAAAGACCTAAATGATTTCCTTGGAATTAACTACTACATGAGTGATTGGATGGAAGCATTTGATGGTGAAACTGAAATCATCCATAACGGTAAAGGGGAAAAAGGAAGCTCTAAGTACCAAATTAAAGGTGTTGGTCGTCGTGTAGCTCCTGACTATGTACCTCGCACTGACTGGGACTGGATTATTTATCCTCAAGGTTTGTATGACCAAATCATGCGCGTCAAGAAAGACTATCCAAACTACAAGAAAATCTATATCACAGAAAACGGACTTGGATACAAAGATGAGTTTGTGGACAATACGGTTTACGATGATGGCCGTATTGATTATGTGAAACAACACTTGGAAGTATTGTCTGATGCGATTGCAGATGGTGCAAACGTCAAAGGATACTTCATCTGGTCATTGATGGACGTTTTCTCATGGTCTAATGGTTATGAAAAACGTTACGGACTTTTCTATGTTGATTTCGATACACAAGAACGTTATCCTAAGAAATCAGCTCATTGGTATAAGAAAGTAGCTGAAACAGGCCTTATTGAGTAGATTTAACGATAAAAAAAGTCTCACCAATGGTGAGACTTTTTAAGGTGTCGATTTAATAATTTTTGTTTGTTTAGACAAAGTTTTTAGGGTTTCTTGGCTAAGTTTTGAATCTGAAATAATTGTATCAATATCAGCAATGTTATAGAAAGTATAAAAATCAAACTTATTAAATTTACTGTGGTCAGCAAGAAGAATCTTTTTATTAGCATTATTTAATGCTAGCTTTTGGACTTCGCCTTCATCTTCGCTAAAAGTAGCGATAGCATGATCTTTTATACCATTGCAACTAACAAAAGCTTTAGAGTATTGAAGACTTTCGATATCTTGGAGCGTTAAGGTTCCGACAAAGGCACCGGTGATTTCTCGATAATTTCCACCAATCAAAATTAAATCAGTCAGTTTTCGTTCATTCAAAATAATGAAAACAGGAAGGCTATTTGTTACTACACGAATATTATCTATTGGAAGTTCACGCGCAAAGAACTCAAGAGTAGTACCTGGACCGATAAAAATCGTTTCTCTTTCTTCGACTAAATGACCAGCAAATTTTGCGATTTCTTGTTTTTCAGCAATCTGAAGACCTTGTTTTTCGATATTCGAGCGTTCATTTGCTAATAGAGAACCAGAGCGAAGTTTTTCAGCGCCTCCATGCACTCGAACAAGTAGGTCCTTGTCAGCTAACTCTTGCAGATAACGTCGAGCAGTCATATCAGAAATATCTAAACGATTCATTATTTCTTTGACTGTGATGGTTCCTCTCGTATTGACAATCTCTAAAATCACATCTAGTTTTTCTTGTTTTAGCATTGAATCACCCCCATATCCAATATCATTTTATCACATTTTAAACATCTAAGCAACTTAAACAAAACAAAAATAAACAAAAACAAAAAACATCTGTGTTTGTTTTTAACTCAGATGTTTTTATAATTTTTTATTAGTCTAATCCGTAGTTATAATCATCGTCCTGCATAGCTTCAACTTCACCAAGTAGATATCCGTTACCAACTTGAGAGAAGAAGTCGTGGTTGGAAGTACCAGTTGAAATTCCATTCATAACAATTGGGTTTACATCGTCAGCTGAGTCAGGGAAGAGAGGATCTTGTCCTAGATTCATAAGAGCTTTATTGGCGTTGTAGCGAAGGAATGTTTTGACTTCTTCAGTCCAACCAACACCATCATATAAACTCTCTGTATAACCTTCCTCATTTTCATAAAGTGTGTAAAGAAGGTCGTACATCCAATCTTTTAATTTTTCTTGCTCTTCTTCTGGTAATTCGTTGAAACCAAGTTGGAATTTATAACCAATATATGTTCCGTGAACTGACTCGTCACGAATGATTAACTTGATGATTTCTGCAACGTTGGCCAATTTGTTGTTACCAAGGTAGTAGAGAGGTGTGAAGAAACCAGAGTAGAAGAGGAAGGTTTCAAGGAACACACTAGCTACCTTCTTTTCAAGTGGCGTACCATTTAGGTAAATTTCGTTGATGATTTCCGCTTTTTTCTGAAGATATGGATTTGTATTTGTCCATTCAAAGATTTCTTCAATCTCAGTCTTAGTATTCAAGGTTGAGAAGATAGAAGAGTAAGATTTGGCATGGACAGATTCCATAAATTGAATATTGTTAAAAACAGCTTCCTCATGAGGTGTACGGATATCTGCACGTAGAGCTTGAACCCCAGTTTCAGATTGCATAGTATCAAGAAGGGTTAGTCCACCAAAGACTTTACCTACCAAGTCTTTCCTTGTTTGATAATTTTCTCCAGTCATCAAGGTCATTTGACAAGGGAATACGTGTATCGAGCCAAAATTGCTCAGTCAACTTCTCCCATGTTGATTTGTCAATGACATCCTCGATGGCATTCCAGTTAATGGCTTTGTAGTAAGTTTCCATTACATTTCTCTTTCTGTTGGTATTAGTTAAATTAAATAATGCTTGTTTATCACAATACTATAGAAATACTGCACAAAAAGTCGGGAAACCGACTTTTTAGTTGCAAAATCATTGTATAAACAAATCTAAAAGTCTTGAAAGATTGATTAGATTGTTATTTCAAATAAGAGTTAAATTACACAGCTCTCACATTGGTTAGCGCCGACTTCTCCACCATCATCTGTAAAGGTGCGGACGTAGTAGATAGACTTGATGCCCTTGTTGAAGGCATAGTTACGTAGGATAGATAGGTCACGTGTCGTTTGCTTGTTTTCTTTCTTCCATTCGTAAAGCCCTTTTGGAATGTCACTACGCATGAAGAGAGTGAGTGAAAGTCCTTGATCTACGTGCTCAGTAGCAGCAGCATATACATCGATAACCTTACGCATATCCATATCGTATGCAGAAGTGTAGTAAGGAATAGTATCAGTTGACAATCCTGCAGCAGGATAGTAAATCTTACCAATTTTCTTCTCTTGACGTTCTTCGATACGTTGTGTGATTGGGTGGATAGAAGCAGAAACATCATTAATGTAACTGATTGACCCATTTGGTGCTACAGCTAAACGGTTTTGGTGATAAAGACCATCTGCCTGAACCTTTTCACGAAGCTCAGCCCAGTCTGCAGCAGTTGGGATAAAGACATCTTTAAAGAGTTCTTTCACGCGTTCTAATTTTGGAACAAATTGACCAGACGTATACTTATCGAAATAAGTACCATTTGCATAGTCTGATTTCTCAAAGTTGTGGAAGGTAATGCCACGTTCACGCGCGATGTTATTTGATTCAACCAGAGTCCAATAGTTCATGAGCATGAAATAAATACTTGTAAATTCGATAGACTCTTCTGATCCATATTCAATCAATTGTTGCGCAAGGTAACTATGTAGTCCCATTGCACCAAGACCGAATGTATGGGCCAAGCTATTTCCGTGGTCGATTGTTGGGACAGCTTTAATATGAGAATTATCAGTAACAAAGTAAGAGCACGAACCATGGCACGAATAGAGCGTCCAAAGTCTGGCGATGTCATCATGTTGACAACGTTGGTTGAACCAAGGTTACATGAAATGTCGGTTCCCATCTCAAGAAATTCTTGTGCATCATTAATCAAGCTTGGTTCTTGGACTTGAAGAATCTCAGAACACAAGTTACTCATGATAATCTTGCCATCGATTGGATTTGCACGATTAGCAGTATCGATGTTGACTACATAAGGATAGCCAGATTCTTGTTGCAATTTAGAGATTTCAGTTTCTAAATCACGAGCCTTGATTTTTGTCTTGCGAATGTTAGGATTTGCTACCAGTTCATCATACTTTTCGGTAATGTCAATGTAGTTAAATGCCATACCGTACTCTTTCTCAACAGAATAAGGGCTGAAGAGATACATATCCTCATTCTTACGAGCCAATTCGTAGAATTTATCAGGAACGACAACACCAAGTGATAAGGTCTTAACACGAACTTTTTCATCGGCATTTTCTTTTTTTGTAGAAAGGAAGGCGATGATGTCTGGGTGAAAGACGTTGAGATAAACAACACCTGCTCCCTGACGCTGTCCCAATTGATTTGAGTAAGAGAAGCTATCTTCGAATAGTTTCATAACTGGAACGACCCCAGAAGCAGCTCCTTCGTAACCCTTGATAGGGGCCCCAGCCTCACGAAGGTTGCTGAGAGTAATTCCGACACCTCCACCGATTCGGGAAAGCTGAAGGGCAGAGTTGATAGAACGGCCAATAGAGTTCATATCATCTGTAACCTGGATCAAGAAACAAGATACTAACTCTCCACGACGTGCACGACCAGCGTTCAAGAAAGATGGGGTTGCAGGTTGGTAACGTTGGTGGATGATTTCGTTAGCGATATCAGTCGCGATAGCTTCATTCCCATCTGCAAAATAGAGGGCGTTAAAGAATACGCGATCCTCCATGTTTTCAAGGTAGTAGTCACCATCATTTGTCTTAAGTGCATACTGATTATAGAACTTGTAGGCAGCCATAAACGATTTAAACTGGAAGTTTTGATCTTTTATAAACTGATAAAGCTCTTCAAAAAATTCTGGACGATATTTCTCAATAAAAGCTGTTTCAATGTAGTCATGCTTAATAAGGTAGTCAATCTTATCTAAGACTGAATTAAAGACCATAGAGTTTGGAAAAACATTTTCTTTAAAAAATGCATCCAAGGCTTCTTTATCTTTATGAAGCATAATTTGACCATTAACTGGACGGTTGATTTCATTATTAAGACGGAAGTAGGTAACGTCTTCGAGTTTTTTTAATCCCATAAATTTCCCTTATCTAATTACAAAATAAAGGCTTCTAAAAGTAAATAGAAGCTTTTTAATCCTGACTTTTAAGCAAGTTGTTTGAGTTTTGCTGGTTGGAAACCAGAGAAAACCTCAGTCGGTGTTTGAATGATAGGAGCAGCACTAAAGCCAAGCTCTTTAACTTGATCAATGTATTCAGGTTGTTCATCGAGATTGATCTCTTGATAGGCAATATTATTGCTATCCAAGAAGCGTTTTGTCATCTTACATTGAACACAATTATTTTTTGAATATACTGTTACCATTTATGGTACTCCTCTTTGAATTAATAATACCTTTCCTAGTATATCAGAAAAAAAAACTTTGTCAACGAATAGAAACTAAATATTGTATAATTTTTTTCTAATTATATTTCAAAAAAACACAATATATAGGGGTTTCAGAAAACAGAATCGCTTTAAATATAGGATTTCTGATAATAAAAAAATTTTCAAAACTATATAAGGTATAACTATTTAATGAGTGAAATCTTTTCTGGAAGTTATCTGAAAGTAAATAGGATTAAGTCCATTAAACACTTGAAAAAGGAATGTGAAAGTGATATAATACTAAACTGTAAGGGTTATCAGACATAACCCAACAAGAAAACATTTAAAGGAGAGTCAAACTATGGCTTCTAAAGATTTCCACGTAGTGGCAGAAACAGGTATTCACGCACGTCCAGCTACTTTGTTAGTACAAACTGCTAGCAAATTTGCATCAGACATCACTCTTGAGTACAAAGGCAAATCAGTAAACCTTAAATCTATCATGGGTGTTATGAGCCTTGGTGTTGGTCAAGGTGCTGACGTTACAATCACTGCTGAAGGTGCAGACGCTGATGACGCTATCGCTGCTATCTCAGAAACAATGGAAAAAGAAGGATTGGCATAAGAATATGACAGAAATGCTTAAAGGAATTGCAGCATCTGATGGTGTTGCCGTTGCAAAAGCATATCTACTTGTTCAACCGGATTTATCATTCGAGACTGTTTCAGTCGAAGATACAAATGCTGAAGAAGCTCGTTTAGATGTTGCTCTTGAAGCTTCTCAAAACGAGCTTTCTCTTATCCGTGAAAAAGCAGTAGGTACGCTTGGTGAAGAAGCAGCGCAAGTTTTTGACGCTCATTTAATGGTTCTTTCTGACCCTGAATTAATCGGTCAAATTAAAGAAACTATCCGTGCTAAAAAAGTGAATGCTGAAGCAGGTCTTAAAGAAGTTACAGACATGTTCATCACGATCTTTGAAGGTATGGAAGATAATCCATACATGCAAGAACGTGCTGCTGATATTCGTGACGTTACTAAACGTGTTCTGGCAAATCTTCTTGGTAAGAAATTGCCAAACCCAGCTTCTATTAATGAAGAAGTAATCGTCATTGCACACGACTTGACTCCATCTGATACTGCCCAATTGGACAAAAACTTTGTAAAAGCTTTTGTAACTAATATTGGTGGACGTACAAGCCACTCAGCTATTATGGCTCGTACACTTGAGATCGCAGCTGTTTTGGGTACAAACAACATTACTGAACTTGTAAAAGATGGTGACGTTTTGGCTGTTTCTGGTATTTCAGGGGAAGTGGTTATCAACCCAACTGAAGAACAAATTGCAGAATTCAAAGCAGCTGGTGAAGCTTACGCTAAACAAAAAGCTGAATGGGCTCTTTTGAAAGATGCTAAAACTGTTACTGCAGATGGTAAACACTTTGAGTTGGCAGCTAATATCGGTACACCTAAAGACGTTGAAGGTGTGAACGAAAACGGTGCAGAAGCAGTTGGTCTTTACCGTACTGAATTCTTGTACATGGATTCTCAAGACTTCCCAACTGAAGACGACCAATACGAAGCTTACAAAGCAGTTCTTGAAGGAATGAACGGTAAACCTGTTGTCGTTCGTACAATGGATATCGGTGGGGATAAAGAGCTTCCTTACTTCGATCTTCCTAAAGAAATGAACCCATTCTTGGGCTACCGTGCTTTACGTATCTCTATCTCTGAAACTGGTAACCAAATGTTCCGTACACAATTGCGTGCATTGCTTCGTGCATCTGTTCACGGTAAATTGCGTATCATGTTCCCAATGGTTGCTTTGTTGAAAGAGTTCCGTACTGCTAAAGCTATTCTTGAAGAAGAAAAAGCAAAATTGGTTACTGAAGGTGTTGCAGTTGCGGATGACATCCAAGTTGGTATCATGATTGAAATTCCTGCAGCAGCAATGCTTGCAGACCAATTTGCAAAAGAAGTTGACTTCTTCTCAATTGGTACAAACGACTTGATTCAATACACAATGGCAGCAGACCGTATGAACGAGCAAGTTTCATACCTTTACCAACCGTATAACCCATCAATCCTTCGTTTGATCAACAATGTTATCAAAGCAGCTCACGCTGAAGGTAAATGGGCTGGTATGTGTGGTGAGATGGCTGGTGACCAAACTGCGGTTCCACTTCTTGTTGGTATGGGCTTGGATGAATTCTCAATGTCAGCTACTTCAGTACTTCGTACACGTAGCTTGATGAAGAAACTTGATACAGCTAAGATGCAAGAATACGCTAACCGTGCTCTTACTGAATGTTCAACAATGGAAGAAGTTCTTGAACTTTCTAAAGAATACGTTAACTTTGATTAAGAAATTATTTATCCTCGTAGCTATTTAGTTACGGGGATTTTTAGTTTGCTTTATAAAGAATTACTGTGTAAAATTTTCTAAAAATATGGTAAAATAGACAAAGGAAAAATACGGAGGCAACTATGCAAAACAGACCAATCATTATCGGAGTAACAGGGGGATCTGGTGGAGGAAAAACCAGTGTTTCTAAAGCAATCTTATCCCATTTCCCAAATGAAAAGATTTCCATGATTGAGCATGACTCTTATTACAAGGATCAATCCCATTTGACCTTCGAAGAGCGGATTAAGACTAACTATGACCATCCTTTGCCTTTGATACTGACTTAATGATTGAGCAGATTAAGGAGTTATTGGCTGGTCGTCCAGTGGATATTCCTACCTATGACTATACAAAACATACACGTAGCTCCAAAACTTACCGTCAGGAGCCTCAGGATGTCTTTATAGTTGAAGGAATCTTAGTTTTAGAGGATCAGCGCCTTCGTGATTTGATGGATATCAAGATTTTCGTGGATACCGATGATGATGTTCGTATCATCCGTCGTATTAAGCGTGATATGGAAGAGCGTGGACGTAGCCTTGATAGTGTTATTGAGCAATACCTTGGTGTGGTTAAACCCATGTACCACCAGTTTATCGAGCCGACCAAGCGTTATGCTGATATTATTATCCCTGAAGGTGTTAGCAATACTGTAGCTATTGATTTACTTACAACAAAGATTGAAAAAATCTTAGAAGAAGCACGATTAACACATTGACAATAAAAAAACCTGTATCAATAGGATACAGGTTTTCTTTTATTGTTTAATTTTTTCTAATCTTGGAACAATGAGAGCAGTTAAAACAGCCGAGATAACTAATTCTGCAATTGAGTTTGTTGAGATAACAGTAGCCAATAGTTTTTGAATATTTCCATCAAAAACACTTCCGAAAAGGAAGAAGATTCCACCTAAGACAAATACAGTATTTGTTAGAGAACCAAGAGCACCAGCAAAGATAAGACCAGCTTTGTTTTTAAAAAGTTTATAAACAAAGTAAGGAGTCAAACCGATGAGGATACGAGGAACAATGGCGATGATTAATGAATAGATATTGCCATTAGGTACAAATGGAGAGAAGAGATAGCTAGTTGGTAATATAGTAATTGTATTAACAGTTAAACTAATCATACCCATTAAAAATCCAAGGATAGCACCGATTCTTGGACCGTAAATGATACTTCCAATAATAACTGGGATATGAACGATTGTTGGTTTGATTGGGAATGGTAATACATTAAATAAGATTGAGGTCAGCAGATGGATGACAATCATACTAGCAAAAAATATAGCAACAGGTGCGATGTTAGAGCGTTTGTTCATTGAGAGTTTCCTTTATTCTTTCTATAATAATTTCCAAATCGGATAAAGCGCCGCTTCCGAAGTCGCCACAAGCTAAGAGGGATTCTTTAGGAGAGATAATCTCGTATCCATAGCTTTCAAGAGTTTTAAGATTTGTCTGTGTGGCAGGGTGGGTAAACATTTTTGTATTCATGGCAGGTGCTAATAATTTAGGGATATTATCTGGTAATGCCAGAGCAGTACTAGTCACCATATTATCCGCAAAGCCATGTGCAAGCTTGGCAATAGTGTTAGCAGTTGCAGGAGCAACGATAAATAAGTCAGTTTCTTTGCCTCTTTCGATGTGGTTGACTTGATTTGGAAATGGTTCCTGCATCACATCGAGATGAACCAGATTTTGGGATAAAACTTGAAGGGTTAAAGGTTGTATAAAATCACTAGCAGCCGGTGTCATCAAGACAGTCACATCATGTCCTTGTTTTTTTAAAGCACTAACTAAATCAGCAGCTTTATATGAAGCAATTGAACCTGTAACTGCAAGAGTAATGTGAGCCATAACTTTCCTTTCTAAAAAGTAAATCCTTGAATTTTTTCTAATAAGAGCTCAGCTATTTCTGTCTTGCTAGAAGCAGTCTGATAGGTGTCTTTTTCTACTAAATAGGCAAGATGCTGTTCAGGGTTAATTTGACTTAAATCATTTGCAACAATAATATCAGCCTTATTCTTTCAAGACTTTCGCGAGCTATTCTAATCAGATGTTCCTTAGTAACATCAACGAGCAGTTTAAAACCGATCAAGTGAATATCAGGATTCCATTCTTTGACGAGAGAGATAATCTTAGGGTTTTTCTTGAGAAAAAGAACCTGAACATCTTCTTTGGAAGAAATTTTAGACTCGCTATTTTCTTTGGTTAAAAACTCGCTCAATTCCTGACTAGCAGAAACCTCCTCTATCCCTGTCATGTAGACAGGAGTGTAGTCAGAAACAGCCATAGAATGAATCAAGACCTGATAGTCAACAATGAGACCTTCCATCGCTTGGAGTAAGTCTAAAGTGTTTTTTATATGAATAATTTTTAAATTTGGATGGTCAGTTGGCTTCACAGCTTGGGCTGTTGTAATTAAGCAAACCTCATGTCCTGCACTCAATAGCGTCTCTGTGATAACTTTACCAAGATAACCAGTTGAATGATTGGTGATAGAGCGGACTCTATCAATGGCTTCACTAGTACCACCAGATGTAACTAAAATTTTCATAGCATCATTTTACACAAAAAAAATTTGCATGTCAAAGAAAGCGGTTCGGTATTTGATTCAATTCTTATAGTTTATTGTTATAAACACATATAAAAAATAAATAAGAATGAATTTAAACTAGAAAATTAAAGAAAAATACGAACATTAACAAACTACTTGGATGAAATAAATCTTGTTTTGTGTTATAATGATTTCAAACATTAAAGGGCAGAGGAGTTTCCTATGAAAACAGATATTGAAATTGCACAGAGTATTGAATTGAAACCGATTGTTGATGTTGTCGAGAAACTTGGTATTTCTTATGATGATTTGGAGTTGTATGGAAAATACAAGGCTAAACTTAGCTTTGATAAGATTCGTGAGGTTGAGGCAAATCCAGTTGGTAAGTTGATTTTGGTGACAGCCATCAACCCAACGCCAGCAGGTGAAGGGAAGTCAACTATTACAATCGGTCTTGCTGATGCTTTGAATAAGATTGGTAAGAAAACCATGATTGCTATCCGAGAACCATCTCTTGGTCCTGTAATGGGGATCAAAGGTGGTGCAGCTGGTGGCGGTTATGCTCAAGTGTTACCAATGGAAGATATCAACCTTCATTTTACTGGTGATATGCATGCTATTACAACTGCCAACAATGCTCTTTCTGCCTTGATCGACAATCACTTGCACCAAGGAAATGAGCTAGGAATCGATCAACGTCGTATTCTCTGGAAACGTGTTGTTGACTTGAATGACCGTGCTCTTCGTCACGTAACTGTTGGTCTTGGTGGCCCGCTTAATGGTATTCCACGTGAAGATGGATTTGACATCACTGTTGCTTCTGAAATCATGGCCATCCTTTGCTTGGCAACTGATATCGAAGATTTGAAACGTCGTTTGGCAAATATTGTTATCGGTTATCGCTTTGACCGTACACCTGTTACGGTTGGAGAATTACAGGTTGAAGGTGCTTTGGCATTGATTTTGAAAGATGCTATCAAACCAAACCTTGTGCAGACAATCTATGGTACACCTGCCTTTGTTCATGGTGGCCCATTTGCCAATATTGCCCACGGTTGTAACTCTGTATTGGCGACAAAAACAGCTCTTCGCTTAGCTGATTACACAGTAACTGAAGCTGGTTTTGGTGCAGACCTTGGTGCAGAGAAGTTCTTGGATATCAAGACCCCTAACTTACCAACAGCTCCAAGTGCAGTTGTCATTGTCGCAACTCTTCGTGCTCTTAAGATGAATGGTGGAGTTGCTAAGGATGCTCTGACAGAAGAAAATGTAGAAGCAGTTCGCAAAGGCTTTGCTAACTTGAAACGTCACGTTGAGAACATCCGCAAATTTGGTATCCCTGCAGTTGTTGCTATCAATGAATTTGTATCTGATACCGAAGCTGAAATTACTGCCTTGAAAGAACTCTGTGCTTCAATCGATGTTCCAGTGGAATTAGCAAGTGTTTGGGCTAATGGTGCAGAAGGTGGAGTAGCACTTGCTGAAACTGTGGTCAAACGATTGCTGAAACTCCTGCAAACTATACTCGTTTATATGACAATGAACTCTCTGTTCAAGAAAAAATTGAAAAGATTGTTACTGAAATCTACCGTGGTAGCAAAGTAAACTTCGAAAAGAAAGCTCAAACCCAAATTGCACAAATCGTACAAAATGGTTGGGATAAACTACCAATCTGTATGGCTAAAACTCAATACAGTTTCTCAGATAACCCTAACGCTCTTGGAGCACCTGAAAACTTTGAAATTACTATTCGTGAATTGGTACCAAAACTTGGTGCAGGCTTTATCGTCGCTCTTACTGGTGATGTCATGACCATGCCTGGACTTCCAAAACGACCTGCCGCTCTCAACATGGATGTTGAAAGTGATGGAACTGTTCTTGGATTATTCTAGTTCAATAACAAAAAGACAACCTCTTTGATAAGGTTGTCTTTTTAACTACAAAAAACTCCTAGAAAAATTCTAGGAGTTTAATGTTTATTTCATAGTTGGGAAAAGAAGTACGTCACGGATAGTAGTAGTATCAGTGAGTAGCATGCAGAGACGGTCGATACCGATTCCCAAACCACCAGTTGGTGGCATACCATATTCAAGTGCTTCAATGTAGTCATAGTCGATACCAGTCGCTTCATCGTCACCAAGTTCTTTTGCTTTAGCTTGGGCTTCAAATCGGCTAAGCTGATCGATTGGATCGTTGAGCTCAGTGAAAGCATTTCCGTATTCTTTGGTCATGATAAAGAGTTCGAAACGGTCAGTAAAGCGTTCGTCTTCAGGGTTCTTCTTAGCAAGTGGAGATACTGCCACTGGATGTCCATAGACAAAGGTTGGTTGAATCAACGTTTCTTCAACAAATTCTTCAAAGAAAGCATTGATAATGTGACCGACTTCAGTATAGTGTTTCTCAACTGGAACTTTCTTGTCAGCAGCAATAGCTTTAGCTTCTTCGAAGGTCATGTCTTGCCAGAAATCGACTCCTGTAATTTCCTTGATAGCATCAACCATGTGAACACGTTTGAATGGTTCGTTGATCTTAATCTCAGTTCCTTGATACATAACTGGGCCATCGCCTTTGACGGCTTTAGCAACGTGTTGGATAATTCCTTCAGTCAAGTCCATGATATCTTGGAAGTCTGCATAAGCTTGGTAAACTTCGATAGAAGTGAACTCAGGGTTGTGTGTAGCATCCATTCCTTCGTTACGGAAGATACGACCAATTTCGTAAACACGTTCCATTCCACCAACGATGAGACGTTTCAAGTGTAGCTCTGTCGCGATACGAAGTACCATATCAATGTTTGTGCATTGTGGTGAGTGATGAATGGACGAGCAGCAGCACCACCAGCTTCATTGTGAAGAACAGGTGTTTCCACTTCAAGGAAGCCTTTTTGGTCAAGGTAACGACGGATTTCAGAGATGATTTTTGAACGAGTGACAAAACGTTCAAAGCTCTCGCGGTTAGAAATTAAATCTAAGTAACGTTTACGGTAAATGGTTTCAACGTCAGTCAAACCGTGGAACTTTTCTGGAAGCGGACGAAGAGCCTTAGACAAGTGAGTAATATGAGTGGCTTTTATAGAGAGTTCTCCCATATCGGTACGCATGACTTCACCTTCGACACCAAGGAAGTCACCGAGGTCAGCTTTTTTAAAGATTTCGTAGTTTTCTTCACCAACCTCGTCTTTACGCACGTAGATTTGGATTTGACCTTCACGGTCTTGAAGATGGGCAAAGCCTACCTTTCCTTTACCTCGTTTTGTCACTAAACGTCCAGCGATAGTAGCAGTTTCATTTAATTCATGTAGTTGCTCTTTATCGAGGTCAGCAAATTTATCTTTTAATTCTTGAGAGTTAGCAGTACGGTCAAAACGTTTCCCGAATGGGTCTATTCCTTGTTCACGGAGCGCAGCCATTTTTTCACGGCGAACGATCTGTTGGTCATTTAGTTCTTCCATATGTTCAGTTGACATGGGTTCCTCCTAGGTTTACTCAATACTTGTTACAATGAGTCTATTTGCGATACTCCCATTTTATCATAAATATCAAATAAATTCACGGATATTCTATGAAAACTAAAAAGAACTTAACACTAAGGTGTAAGTTCTGAATAGTAGCTGTTTTTGTTTTTGTAACTAGGCTAAACTTCGAGGATATCTGCGAATTCTGCTTTGACAAAGCTAGCTAGATCTTTAGGTTCGATGATAATACTGTGACCAACTTCACCAGCAGAAACAATCAGTTCATTAAGCGAAAGGGCAGTGTTATCAATGAAAATGGGATAGTTATGTTTTTGACGAATACCGACAGGATTGTTGGCTCCGTGGATATAGCCCGTTGTTTTTTCCAAATCTTTTTGAGGTATCATGTTTACTTTTTTATTGCCTGAAATTTTAGCTAGTTTCTTTTCAGAGAGGTGTTCAGTAATGGGAACAATACCGATAATTGGACCTGTCTTATCTCCAAGAAGAGCTAGGGTTTTAAAGATTTGATGTTTCTCATAACCTGAAGGCATTTGACCTTCGAGAGCATTTACCTGAATCCCCTTATGTTTAATACCAGACTTTGTTAAGATTTGTTCAACTAAGGTTTTCTTAATTCTAACTTTTTTAGCCATTATTTGTATTTATCCTCTAATTGACTCATCCAAATTCCTAACCAGATACCAAGAGCAAAGAAGAAGGCGATAATCACATAAGATACAATGGATAAACCTGCATAACTAATGCTTTCAGAACTACCTGCGTTTGGAATAAGAATCAAGAGCGTACTTGAAAGTACAATACCGATGATAAAGTGATAGACACGGGAGTGATAGACACGGAGTGCATAGTCCATAAATTTTGAAAATGCAACAAAAGTGAGGACAGCTCCGATGCCGATTGGTAGGAAAGTACCAAAGAGATCAAAAGTTTTGAATCCTGTTAGCATTGGACTATAGAGGCCAAGAATCAATAGAAGATTTGATGGGCTGAGTCCAGGAACTAAGATTCCAAGTGCCAAAAGTGCACCTGCCAGAATAAAGTTCAAGAAAGTTGCAGATAGGGAACCAACAACAAAATTGAGGCTATAAAGAGAAATCCCAGAAATAATAAAGGTTGCCCAAAACCAAATCAAATCAACCTTATCTCTTTCAGATTCGCGATTAGCTTCTTTAACTAAACTCGGGACTGTACCGATAATGGCACCGGCAAAACTCCACAAAACATATACTTGATAATGTTCTAATAGATATTCAATGGGATAAGAAAAAAGTCCAATTCCAAGTAGCATACCAATGGCAACAGGTAAGAAATACAGGATATCTTCTTTTAACTGTTTAAAAGGATGTGCTAAAAATCGAATCATTCGTTCGTAAATTCCCAAGATAGCAGCTAGAACACCGCCAGAGATACCGGGTAAGATGAATCCTAGTGCAATAATGATACCTTTAATAATTTTTGAAATCCAAGATAACATAAAGGTCCTCCGTTTACTTCTAAATCACATATTATATTATAACACAAAGTGTTAAAATAAAGAAAAGCAAGTTGAATAAATCAATCAACTTGCTTATTTAAATCTAGTTTAGGGTTTTAAAAATAGTTTTCTAAATGTTTCTTCTTTATTTTTATTCAAAGAAATCATGTTTAGATCTAAATGGTGATCAAATCCAACGAGTCTTCCCTTAGACGTATACTGGTGAAGATCATAATCAAGGTCTGTCACTGGAGTACTTTCAAAATAACCTGAATCAGTGCCATAAGTTGGAATCCATACAGCAGTAAAGTTATCAGTGCTGACACTATGCTCTTTCATGAAGTAGACTCCAATATAGATACCAATATTTTTGACGCCCAGAGCAGCTAGTTTAGCACGAAAGGCTTCGATACCTTTATTCATATCTGTCATGGTCTTCTCTTCAACATCGAGCCAATAGTAACTAGGATTATATGGAGATGCGGCATTGTAGAAAGCCTCAGCAGCCTTTTCCATATCCTCAACACTCTTAGCAGAAACATATGCATAGACAGCTACAGGAATGTTACGTTTTTGTAATTCTATAATATGACTTTTATAGGCTTTATCGGTTCCGTTGATAAAAGAAGCATCATTCTCCTTCGTAATTTGGTTTCCTCCATGAACTCGAACGATAGCACCAGAAATATTTTTTGATAAAATATCGTAATTTATTTCTGATGGTCTTTGCCAACCGGATAAATCAATTATAGGTTTATCTAAATTATGTAAAGCTTGATTTTCTACCTGAACTGGATTTGGTTTGGTTTTAACGGGGTGGTCTTCAAAGCGAGGCCGATTAATAATTAAAATCCCAATAAAAACAGCTATAATAGTAAAAACAAAAGCTGGTCGAATTCTTTTTCTCATACCATATTAGTTTATCGTAAAAAATTAAAAAAATCAAAGGAAACATATTAAATTGGCTCTAGAAAGCAAGAAGAATCAAGTGATTTTTACCTCATTTATGCGTCCATGCCTAAAATATGATATAATGTAGAAGAAATTCTATAGAAAAGAGAAAAATATGGCAAATTATGCAATTATTTTAGCAGCGGGTAAAGGGACCCGGATGAAATCAGATCTCCCAAAAGTCATGCACAAGGTTGCTGGGATTTCTATGCTTGAGCATGTTTTCCGTAGCGTGGGAGCAATTAATCCTGAAAAAACAGTTACAGTAGTTGGACATAAGGCAGAGTTAGTAGAACAGGTATTGGCTGGTCAAACTGATTTGTAAGACAATCTGAGCAATTGGGAACTGGACACGCAGTTATGATGGCTGAGCCAATCCTTGAAAACTTATCTGGACAAACATTAGTTATTGCAGGTGATACTCCTTTGATTACTGGGGATAGTCTTAAAAATTTGATTGATTTTCATGTGAACCATAAGAATGTTGCAACTATCCTAACTGCTGAAGCATCTAATCCTTTTGGATATGGACGTATTGTGCGTAATGAAAATGCAGAAGTTCTTAGAATTGTTGAGCAAAAAGATGCTACGGATTTTGAAAAACAAATCAAGGAAATCAATACGGGAACTTACGTTTTTGACAATGCTCGTCTCTTTGAAGCTCTAAAAAATATCAATACCAACAATGCGCAGGGAGAGTATTATATTACGGACGTAATTGGTATTTTCCGTGAAGCTGGAGAAAAAGTCGGTGCTTATACATTAAAAGACTTTGATGAAAGTCTCGGCGTCAATGATCGTGTAGCTCTTGCAACTGCTGAAGCTGTGATGCGTCGTCGTATTAACCAAGCCCATATGGTCAATGGAGTTAGCTTTGTAAATCCTGAAGCCACCTATATTGATATTGACGTTGAAATTGCTCCAGAAGTTCAAATTGAAGCTAATGTAACTCTTAAAGGAACTAGTAAGGTTGGCGCTGAAACTATTCTTACTAATGGTACCTACATCGTGGATAGTACTATTGGTTCAGGAGCTGTAATTACCAACTCTACTATTGAAGAAAGTACCTTAGCTGATGGTGTAACTGTAGGTCCCTACGCTCATATTCGTCCAGGTTCAAGTCTTGCTAAGAATGTTCACATCGGAAACTTTGTTGAAGTCAAAGGTTCAAGCATCGGTGAAAACACTAAATCAGGCCATCTAACTTACATTGGAAACAGCGAAATTGGTAAAGATGTAAACATTGGTGCTGGTACCATCACTGTTAATTATGATGGTCAAAAGAAATATAAGACTATCATTGGAGACAATGTATTTGTAGGTTCTAATTCAACTATCATTGCACCTGTAGAGCTTGGAGACAATTCACTTGTGGGTGCTGGTTCAACGATTACCAAGGATGTGCCAATAGATGCGGTAGCTATTGGACGTGGACGTCAAGCCAATAAAGAAAACCTTGCTACTCGCTTGCCACACCATCCTAAAAATAAGTAGGAGTTAACGATGGAATTCGAAGAAAAGACACTTAGTCGAAAAGAAATTTACAAAGGACCGATTTTTCAGTTAGTTCAGGATCAAGTAGAATTACCTGCTGGTAAAGGAAATGCCCAACGAGACTTGATTTTTCATAATGGAGCAGTCTGTGTTTTAGCAGTTACGCCAGAAAATAAAATTGTTCTCGTTAAACAATACCGTAAGGCTATCGAAAAGGTTTCTTATGAGATTCCTGCTGGAAAACTTGAAGTTGGTGAAAGTGCAGATCCTGAAGCAGCAGCTCTTCGAGAGTTAGAAGAAGAAGCAGCTTATACTGGAACTTTAAGTCTTTTGTATGATTTTTATTCTGCAATTGGCTTTTGTAACGAAAGATTGAGATTATACTTGGCAAGTAACTTGAAAAAGGTAGAGAATCCTCGTCCCCAAGATGAAGATGAGACCTTGGAACTACTAGAAGTCAGTCTTGAACAAGCAAATCACTTATCCAGTCAGGGGACATTTGTGATGCGAAAACCATCATGGCTATCCAGTACTGGGAATTACAAGAAAAATAGAGGAGCAACCTATGGGAAAACCTTTATTAACAGATGAGATTATTGAACGTGCTAATCGTGGAGAGGATATTTCTGGTTCTCCTTTACAAGATGATGAGGAAACAAAGATCTTATCATTTTCTTCTCAAAATAATAGATATTCACGTTCAAGAGACCATGGTTTTAGTCAAGATACATTGACAATCGAGGTCGAGCCGTCTATTCATAAGAGTCGTCGCATCGAAAACACGAAGAGAAATGTCTTTAATTCTAAATTGAACAAGATTTTATTTGCAGTCATTTTTCTCTTAATTCTATTAGTACTTGCTATGAGATTTATCTAAGGGGAAGTGATATGAAAATTGGAATTATTGCAGCTATGCCAGAAGAGCTGGTTTATCTTATTCAACATTTAGAAAATGCTAAAGAAGAAACGGTATTAGGGAATTGCTATCATACAGGAACTATTGGGTCAGTTGAGCTTGTCTTGGTAGAGAGTGGAATCGGTAAAGTTATGTCTGCCATGAGTGTAGCTATTCTAGCTGACCACTTTAAAGTAGATGCTGTTATCAACACCGGTTCAGCTGGCGCTTTGGCAGCAGGTATCGAAGTCGGAGATGTGGTCATTGCAGAAAAGTTAGCCTATCATGATGTTGATGTGACTGCTTTTGGTTATGAATACGGTCAGATGGCCCAACAACCACTCTATTTCGAATCTGACAAGAAGTTTGTCAATTTGATTCAAGAGAGTTTATCTAAACTTAGCCAAAAATGGCATTTAGGTTTAATTGTGACGGGTGACAGCTTTGTCGCTGGTGAAGATAAGATAGCCAATATTAAAAAACACTTCCCTCAAGTTCTTGCTGTGGAGATGGAAGGGGCAGCTATCGCTCAGGCAGCTCACGCGCTTAATCTACCTTTCTTAGTTGTCCGGGCCATGAGTGATAATGCTAACCACGAAGCTTCTATTTCATTTGATGAATTTATCGTAGAAGCAGGACGCAGATCGGCTCAAGCCTTGTTGACACTTTTACAATCTATTCATGATTAATATAAAAAAAGAACACTTGTTAGTGTTCTTTTTTTAGGAAAAAAGGAAGCTTGTCTCTGATAAAGTTATTTTCAGTCTTTTTTGATATAATAGAAACATTGATTTAAAGAATAGGAAGAGAAGATGAATGAATTATTAAAAGGAATGAATGACCGTCAGGCTGAGGCTGTACAAACGACAGAAGGACCTCTCTTGATCATGGCTGGGGCTGGTTCTGGTAAGACACGAGTTTTGACCCATCGTATTGCCTACTTAATTGATGAAAGATGGTTAATCCCTGGAATATTTTAGCCATTACCTTTACCAATAAGGCTGCTCGTGAAATGAAAGAACGTGCCTATGGGCTCAATCCAGCTACACAGGACTGTTTGATAGCGACCTTTCACTCTATGTGCGTTCGTATCTTACGTCGTGATGCTGATCATATTGGTTACAATCGTAACTTTACCATTATCGATCCAGGTGAGCAGCGTACACTGATGAAACGCATTCTCAAGCAATTAAACTTGGATCCTAAAAAGTGGAACGAACGGACTATATTGGGAACCATTTCCAATGCTAAGAATGATCTGATTGACGATGTTGCTTATGCTGCTCAAGCAGGAGATTTATATACAAACATTGTCGCTAAGTGTTATGAGGCCTATCAAAAGGAACTCCGTCAGTCTGAGTCAGTTGACTTTGATGATTTGATTATGTTGACCTTGCGCCTCTTTGATCAAAATCCTGATGTCTTGACTTACTATCAGCAAAAGTTCCAATATATCCATGTCGATGAGTACCAAGATACTAACCATGCCCAGTACCAACTGGTCAAACTGTTGGCTTCTCGTTTTAAAAATATCTGTGTTGTTGGGGATGCGGACCAATCTATCTACGGATGGCGTGGTGCTGATATGCAGAATATTTTGGATTTTGAGAAGGATTATCCTCAAGCCAAGGTTGTTTTATTGGAGGAAAACTATCGCTCAACCAAAACCATTCTCCAAGCAGCTAATGATGTTATTAAAAACAATAAAAATCGTCGTCCTAAGAATCTCTGGACACAGAACGCAGATGGCGAACAGATTATTTACTACCGAGCTAACGATGAACAAGACGAGGCTGTTTTTGTAGCCAAAACCATCGATGAACTTGGTCGTAGTCAAAACTTCCTACACAAAGATTTTGCAGTCCTTTACCGTACCAATGCCCAGTCACGTACTATTGAGGAAGCTCTGCTCAAGTCTAATATTCCTTATACCATGGTTGGTGGTACCAAGTTCTACAGCCGAAAAGAAATCCGTGATATCATTGCTTACCTCAATCTCATTGTCAACCTAAGTGATAATATCAGTTTTGAGCGTATCATCAATGAACCAAAGCGTGGTATTGGACCAGGAACTGTTGAGAAGATTCGCGACTTTGCTAACCTACAAGAGATGTCCATGCTAGACGCTTCAGCCAATATCATGCTGTCTGGCATCAAAGGAAAGGCAGCCCAGTCTATTTGGGACTTTGCAAATATGATTCTGGATTTGAGGGAGCAACTGGACCAATTAACAATTACAGAGTTGGTTGAGGCTGTCCTTGAAAAGACTGGTTACGTTGATATTCTAAATGCACAAGCAACATTGGAGAGTAAGGCTCGGGTTGAAAATATCGAGGAATTCTTATCTGTTACCAAAAACTTCGATGACAATCCTGATAGTCAAGAAGAAGAAACAGGTTTGGACAAACTGAGTCGTTTCTTGAATGATCTTGCTTTGATTGCAGATACTGACTCTGGTAGTCAGGAGACGTCAGAAGTAACCTTAATGACCTTACACGCTGCCAAAGGACTCGAGTTTCCGGTTGTCTTTATTATCGGTATGGAGGAGAATGTCTTTCCGCTTAGTCGCGCCTCTGAGGATCCTGATGAATTAGAAGAGGAACGTCGTTTGGCCTACGTAGGAATCACACGCGCCGAGAAAATTCTTTATCTGACCAATGCAAACTCTCGCTTACTATTCGGGAAGACTAACTATAACCGCCCGACCCGTTTTATCAACGAGATTAGTTCAGATTTGTTGACCTATCAAGGTTTGGCTCGTCCAGCTAATACAAGTTTTAAAGCATCATACAGTAGTGGTGGTACTACATTTGGTCAAGGAATGAGTCTGGCTCAGGCGCTTCAAGAACGAAAACGGAATACTGCGCCTACATCTATCCAATCAAGTGGTTTACCATTTGGACAATTTGCGGCTGCTTCTAAATCGTCCTCCAGTGAAACTAGCTGGTCTATCGGTGATATAGCCCTTCATAAAAAATGGGGTGAAGGAACTGTGCTTGAAGTTTCAGGTAGCGGATCAACTCAGGAATTGAAAATCAATTTCCCAGAAGTCGGTTTGAAAAAACTTTTGGCTAGTGTAGCACCGATTGAGAAAAAAGCTTAAGGCAAAAAATGAAAAAAGATATTGTTAGACAGAAAAAGGAGAATAAATGTCTGAAAAACAAATGAAAATCGTGGGTTGGATTGCAACCTTTATGTCTGTAATGATGTATGTTTCTTATATTCCACAAATTTTAGATAATCTAGCAGGTCATAAGGGGAATTTTATCCAACCAGCAGTTGCAGCTTTAAACTGTTGCCTCTGGTGTTACTATGGCCTCTTTAAGGAAGAGAGAGATATTCCTATTGTTGCAGCTAATATCCCTGGGATAATTTTAGGAATTATAACTGCATTGACAGCTTTAATTTAATATAGCTAATGAACTCTTCTTCGTATTTAACTATGAAGGAGAGTTTCTTTATCCGAAATTCCTAAAAAAACATGATATAATACTATTAGAAAGGTTGGTGTTTATGGCTAGAATACTTATCGTTGAAGATAATAATGAGATTCAAGAAATTTTGAGAACTCTTCTTTCTGAGAAACATGAGGTGATTCAGGCTTTTTCTGGTACCGAAGGAATGATTCGATTTGAACAAGGCGGCATTGATCTAATCTTGTTAGACATTATGCTTCCGGGTAAAAATGGTGATCAGCTTTTAAAAGCCATTAGACAAGATAGTTCAGTTCCTGTTATCATGCTAACTGCCCTAAGCGATAAAAAGCTCATCAGTCAATATCTCTTAGATGGTGCTAATGATTATATCGTAAAACCTTTTGATTTGGATGAAGTTTTTGCCAGGGTTACGGTACAATTACGTCAAAATAGTGATAAGCAAGCAGCTGAAATGGAATATCCTGACAAGTTGATTCAACAGTTAAAAAATATTCAATTTGATGCAGATAGTTTTGAAATCAAAAATAGCCAGGAAACTATTCGCCTAGCTAAGAAAGAATGCTTGATTCTCCAAACCTTGTTGGGACATCCTAAGAAAATTTTCACGAAAGAAGAACTCTATGAATTAGTCTGGGAGGATACTTATTTACCAGGCGACAATACTCTCAACACTCATTTAAGTAATCTCCGTAAAAAATTAAGCCAACTAGATCCAGAGCAAGAGTATATTGAAACTATCTGGGGAGTTGGTGTTCGGTTAAAAGGAGATGAGCAATGATCTATATTTTACTTTCTTTGCTACTGCTGGTTATTATCCTATTGACGATAGGATTGATTCGCTATCATCTAGCACTGGTAAACTTGAGCCAACAAATTGAAGACAAGATTCGGACTGGAAGTATGAAGAGAATCGGAGTATCAACTTTCTCCAAGGATTTTTTACATCTTTACCAGCAAATCAATCATCTCTTTCAAGAAGTTGAGCAGTCACGCTTGATTATGAAGCGAGAGAAGCAGACTTTAGACATGGCTATTAGCAATATTGCACACGATATTCGAACACCTTTAACGATTGCGTCAGGTTATACTCAGCAATTGCTTAAAACAGAAAATCCTGAGTCTGAGAGTTTGAGAAAAATTGCTCATCATCTCAATCAAGTTTCAAAACGGCTAGAGGCTCTTTTGGACTATCGTCGATTAATGGAAGGAGCAGTTAAGCCTGACTTATCTGAGTTAGAAGTCTCGACATTTATGACGCAAAAATTACTGACCTATTATGATTCTTTTCAGACGGCAAAGATTAACCTTGATTTGCAAGTAGAACCTGGTTTGTATTTACTGACAGATTCAAATTTATTAGACCGTATGTTACAAAATCTTATTGGCAATGTTCTAAAACATGGTAAGGATGAAGCGAGATTTTCTCTGAAGGAAGTGGACAATCATATCTGTTTGGAAATTGCTAATCTTGTCAAACAACCGATTCGTAAAATTGAAAATCTCAGTCAACGATTTTACTCTGAAAACCTCTCAGATACAGAAGAATCCTCTGGTTTAGGTCTTTATATTACAGAAGAATTATCCCATCTACTTGGTGCAGAACTACAACTAAGTACTGATGGTGCTTGGTTTACAGTTAAGATACTCTTTTAAAACAAAGAACCTCCTCTTTTTGAACAGAGGAGGTCATTTTTATAAGCTCTTCTTTTTGAAAACAGCAAGTCCACTAATGGTAAAGAATAGAATAACAGTCACTGTAACGATAATGGTGTATAGAACAGCTTGACTATAGGCAGTCATGGCATAGGCAACATTCAAGGATAAATAGCGTAAATCTCGATATCTGGGTAGATAAGCATCGGCGTTGAAAGCAAGATAGAGCTGATTAAATAGCCTATGAAAACAGCCAAATAAGAATGAGTCACATAGAGAATGAAGGACACAATAGATAGCCAAGCTAGAAGACAGAGGAATTGAAGAGAAATTGTTAGAAGGAGATTGCCAATAAATCCTTCTGGCATCGTGCCAACCCCGTTTAGGATAGTTGCTGGTACGAAAGCGATGACCAGGCTAACAAGAATTTGCATTAGAGCGATACTTGCTAATACAAAAGACTTGGCTAGGAAGAATTCTGTACGAGAAACACCCACTGTCAAACTATTTTTATAGAGTTTTCCGATAAGATCAACTCCTAGAACTAAGCAAGCAAGGATAATGCAGAGGAAAACTAGGTTTGAACCTTGACTAGATGCGTTAATCAGGGCTTGAATACCATCCCAGCCCTTACTTGGCAGTTCGGTTTCTACGTTTGTACTTGTATTGACGGATACGAAGTGTCCTGTAGCCCCAATAGTAGCTCCCATTAACATGAGTGCAAAGAGAACAATCTCTGTAATCCAAAAACCTTTGGAACGGAAAAGACGGTAAAAGTCTGCTTGAATTGTATGTATCATGGTTTTCCTCCTATTTTACTAATTGTGTGAAGTATTCTTCAAGATTTTGACGAGCATAGTAAATCTCATCCACGTCAACATCTGCTAGAGTAAGTTCTTTGAGAATGCGTTTGACATCTTGTTCATGACTAAAAATATGAATCTCATTGTCTGAATTAACAACTTTAAATTCGAGATGCACTTTGTCTTTTAAGATTTGGCTAGCTTTTTCTTTGTCACTTGTTTTTAGAACAATATAGTCTTCATTGAGCGTTTCAAATTCGGTCTTACTGATTTCTCGAATGATTTTCCCTTGGTCCAGAATTCCAAAGCGATTGGCAACCAGATAGAGTTCTGACAAGATATGACTGGAGATGAGAATTGTTATGCCTAGTTCTTGATTCAGACGTTGAATCATTTGACGAAACTCTTTGATACCGATTGGGTCAAGTCCATTGATGGGTTCATCAAGGATGAGAAAGTCTGGTTTTGATAGGAGGGCAATAGCAATGCCCAGACGTTGTTTCATTCCAAGAGAGAAATCTCGAAAAACTTTTCTACCTGTATCTGTTAACCCTACATACTTTAATGTTTCCTGAATGACTTGATCAGCATTTGGAATATGGCGAATAGTACAATAATATTTCAGATTTTGATAGGCTGTTAAATGTTTGTGAGCTACTGGTGATTCAATGACTGAACCTACTCGAGATAGGGCTTTCGTAGACTCCTTATACCCTTGACTGGAAAAGAGGGAAACGGTTCCATGATCAGCAGATATTAATTGCGTAATAATTTTAATCAGAGTTGTTTTACCAGCACCATTTTTTCCGATAAGTCCATAGATATCTCCTTCTTTAACTGAGAGACTAAGATCTTGTAGAATAGGTTGTTTGCCAAATTGTTTGGACAAGCCATGGATTTCGAGGACTGTTTTCATAGTTTTCTCCTTTAACCTTTAATACTCAATGAAAAACAAAGAGCAAACTAGGAAGCGAGCTGCAGGCTGTACTTGAGTACGGCAAGGCGAAACTGACGTGGTTTGAATTTGATTTTCGAAGAGTATAAGATGTTTTATTTTTATAACTCTAGTATAAAGCATAGATATCAAAGAATCGTCAAGCATTTCTAAAGAGTTTCTAAAGTTTTTAAATTTTTAAAAAAATAAAAGCCCAGTTGGCTAGAAATACTAGTTGACTGGGCTTATTTACTACAAAATATATTTCTCAATAGCGCGTGCAACACCGCCTTCTTCATTGCTGGAAGTTACGGCATCAGCAAGAGATTTGACGTGGTCGCTGGCATTTCCCATGGCAATTCCCAGCCCAGCAAACTCTAACATCTCAATGTCGTTATTGGCATCACCCATAGCCATGATTTCAGTAGGTTGGATATCTAAAATCTCAGCCAAACGAGAAAGGGCAGAAGCTTTGGTTGTGCCGAGTGGCATTGCTTCATAGATCACTGGTTGTGAACGAACACCGCTAAATCTCTGACAAAGTTCATCAGCAAATCGTTGTTCAAAGTCATCTGTCTGTTCTTTTGTCCCTAAAAACATTCCCTGGAACATACGATATTTACCGTTGGTAGCCTCCTCAAGTGAGATTTCAGTCAGGTCAGCAAAGACAAGTGTGGCATCATATTGAACGATAGGATTTGGTTTGCCTCCGAGAACGAAGTAGTGTTCCTCATCAAAGAGAGTCAACTGAACCTCACTCTTTTCAGCAAGGTCATTGAGGTATTTGATGTCAGATTTGCTAAGTTCCCGCCAGTCAACAAGGCTCCAGTCACTGGTTTGGTGGGTAGAACAACCATTATTGACAATAACGTATTCATTTTGCAAATCAAGACCGAGTTTTTTGTAGTAAGGGAGAACTCCGAAGAGAGGTCGTCCAGTGCAGAGAACTAGTTTGACACCTTTTTCGATAGCCTTATGAATAGCATCAATATGTGCCTGAGGAATTTCCTTGGCTTCGTTAAGTAGAGTACCGTCCATATCTAGGGCAAGTAATTTAATCATAGTCTTTCCTTTTCTCGTGTTTTGCTTATATTATAGCATATTTTGAGGCAAATAAGTCTAAAGCTAAGTGAAATGCCATTTCTATCTAGGTTTTTAGAAGATAGATAATAAAAATATGATATACTAAATTAGTAATATATTTAATATTATACTGATAATGGATAAAAAATCAAAGGATTTATAATGAAAAGAAGAACAGTACAGATTTTACTAGCCTTGTTAGTAATTATTTATAGGAAGACATGGTTTTGGTGGATTTTTAATCATTTTGAAGGTAGGCTTGTGCCTGCTAGTAGAGAATTTTTTCAAATTCTTGCTTTTTTAGAGTTTATCGTTATTCTTCTAGCTATTCTTTATTTACTAGTATTCGAAGGTAGAAGAATTCTTGAGTTGAAGTGGAAATGGAGATATCTAGTTTATTTGCTTCTTGCTTATGGAGTCAGTTATCTTTCAGATATTGTGTTTTCCTTTTTAACCCCAGCAACGTCCAATCAAATCGCTTTAAATGAATTGACTGAGATGACAGGGCGACAAGAGTTACCTTATCTTTTACTTATTGTTTGTCTGCTAGGACCAATTACAGAAGAATTGGTATATCGAGGAGTTCTGATGAATACATTTCTGAAAGATTCACCATGGTATGGAGATGTTTTGCTATCAGCCTGTGTCTTTGGCTATGTGCATGTCAGTTCCGGTTTAACACCACTCGCCTTTTTCACCTATGCAAGTGGAGGAGCAATTTGTGCATTCCTCTACCGAAAAACTCATTCTCTCTATTATCCTATTTTACTTCATATCATGATCAACATTACTGCATTTTGGGAATTATGGATGCTAGTATTTTCATGAAGTTAGTGCTTATCGATCAATGCCGGAAATTTCTGGCATTTTTCTTTTCTTGAAAAATTAAAGAGCCCTCTATTTATAGGATTAGCAGTCAAAAAATGATATAATAAAAGGGAATGAAAAAACAAATGAGGCAGAGATGAAACTACTTTATACCGATATTCGGACTTCTTTGACAGATATCCTAAGCAAGGAGGCTCAGGGACTAGTAGCCCAAGGTAAACGAGTCTTTTACATTGCCCCTAACTCTCTTTCTTTTGAAAAGGAACGTGCCGTGCTGGAGTGCTTGAGTCAGCAGGCTTCTTTTGCTATCACAGTCACGCGCTTCGCTCAAATGGCTCGTTATCTGGTCTTAAATGATATTTCTGAGAGATCTAGTCTCGATGATATCGGTCTTGGTATGGCTTTCTATAAATGTCTGTCCGAGATTGATCCGAAGGATTTACGTGTTTACGGAGCTATTAAACAAGATCCGCAATTCATCCAGCAACTGATTGAGATTTATCATGAAATTTCAACAGCAAAGATGAGTTTTTGGACTTGGAAAGTTTGACAGATGCTGATAAACGCTCTGATTTACTCTTAATTTTTGAAAAGATAACAGCGTATTTAAATCAAGGTCAAGTTTCACAAGGAAGTCCATTATCCTATCTGATTGATGCTATCGAAGAAAACAAGGTAAGTAGTGATTTTAGTAAGCTTGCCCTAGTCATTGATGGTTTTACCCGTTTTTCTGCAGAAGAGGAACACCTAGTGGATTTGCTTCATCGTAAGGGTGTTGAGATTATTATTGGTGTATATGCGTCTAAGAGAGCCTATAATAGCTCTTTTAGTGAAGGGAACCTCTATCAAGCCAGTATTGAATTTCTACGTCATTTAGCTTTTAAATATCAGACCAAGGCAGAAGATGCATGTCAAGAACATAAAAACCTTGACGCTTTTGCCAAGGCCTCAAAATCACTGGAAAGTGCTTATGATTATTCTGAAACTAGCTTAGAAGTGGATGCTAAGGATAGAGAAGACTTGCAAATCTGGTCTTGTCTGACACAGAAAGAAGAGCTTGAGCTCGTTGCTCGTAGCATTCGCCAAAAATTGCACCAAGAGCCAGAACTTAGCTATAAGAATTTTCGTATCTTACTAGGAGACGTAGAGTCCTATAAACTGTCTTTGCAGACAATTTTTAATCAATATCAGATTCCCTTCTATCTGGGGAGAAGTGAGTCTATGGCTCATCATCCTTTGACTCAATTTGTAGAATCTGCGGGACGTCTCAAACGGTACTATTTCCGTCAAGAAGATTTGATTAATCTCTTGCGAACTGGCTTATATACCGACCTTACTCAAGAAGAAATCGATAGCTTTGAACAATATATCCGCTATTTAGGTATTGATGGACTTTCTAACTTTAAACAAGAGTTTACAAAAAATTATCATGGAAAATTTGATTTAGAAAAATTAAATGAGCTGCGTGTCCGTGTCCTAAATCCACTAGAAGCTTTATTATCCAGTCGTAAGCAAAAGACTGAAAATATCCTTACAAAATGGAATAACTTTTTGAAGGATGCATCTGTGACCAAGCAATTACAATCCTTATCTGAAACGATGGATGCGACAGAGCAAGAAAGACAAGAAGAGGTCTGGAAAGCATTTTGCCACGTAATGGAGCAATTTGCGACCGTATTTGAGGGGACTCAGGTTGCTTTAGATGATTTCTTGGCTCTTCTTCATTCAGGGATGTCCTTATTAAATTATCGTACAATCCCTGCAACGGTAGATACGGTTCTGGTGCAAAGTTATGATTTGATTTCGCCTTTAACTTCTGATTACATCTATGCACTTGGATTAACCCAGGATCATCTACCTAAAATCACCCAAAATACCAGTCTTTTGAGTGATGAAGAAAGAGAAGTTTTAAACCAAGGTACTGAAGATGGCTCTCAATTATTGATTGCTAGCCATGAAAATCTTAAGAAGAATCGCTATACCATGCTTTCTTTGGTAAATTCTGCTAAGAAGCAATTAGTCTTATCAGCGCCTAGTTTACTCAATGAAAACGAGAGTAAAGAGTCAGTTTATCTGAAAGAATTGCAGGATTTTGGTTTTACCAAGATTGAAAAGAGAATCGATCGAAAAAACCTATCAAAGGATGATATTGGTTCTTATCACAGTCTTCTGTCTAGTCTTGTTGCTTATCACCAGCAAGGTGAGTCGGAGACAAGTGAGCAGGACTTAACCTTTATAAAGGTTCTAGCTCGTGTTATGGGGAGAAAATTAGAAGATCAAGGTCTTGATAATCCTGTCCTACCGACAAGTCCAAAAAGTAAGACCTTAGCTATTGAAACTTTGGAAGCCTTGTATCCTCAAGATCAAGATTTTTATCTATCAACTTCTGGATTGACAGAGTTTTATCGAAACGAATACAGTTATTTCCTTCGATATGTCTTAGGCTTGCAGGAAGAATTACGTTTGCGACCTGATGCTCGAAGCCATGGGAATTTCTTGCATCGTATTTTTGAACGCGCTATGAAACTTCCTGTTGATACACCTTTTGACCGTCGTTTAGAACAAGCAATTTCTGAAACCAGTCAAGAACGTGAGTTTCAAGCGATTTATCAAGAAAGTTTGGAAGCCCAATTAACCAAAGAAGTTCTTTTGGATGTAGCGCGTGCAACTGGGCACATTCTTCGTCACAATTCTGAAATTGAAACAATTCAGGAAGAAGCAGTCTTTGGTGGTAAGGAACAAGCTTTTGTTCAGTTAGATAACGGCAGAAATGTCTATGTCCGTGGTAAAGTCGACCGTATCGACCGCTTAAAGACAAGTGATGCGATTGGTGTTGTAGATTACAAATCTTCTCTAACTCAGTTTAACTTCCCTCTCTTTTATAACGGCCTTAATTCACAATTACCAACCTATCTGGCTGCTCTTAAGAAAGAAGGGAATACAGACTTCTTTGGTGCTATGTATTTAGAGATGGCTGAGCCAGTTCAGTCCTTACAATCTGTTAAAACTCTTTCAAAGGCTTTAGCAGAAACGACTAAGAGTATGAAATATCAAGGGTTATTTCTCGAAAAAGAGATAAAGAACCTTGGGGAACTATATAATAAAAACAAGACCTATCAGTTGTCTGATGAGGAATTCCAGTTATTGCTGGACTATAACGCCCTTATCTATAAGAAGGCGGCAGAGAAGATTTTATCTGGTAGTTTTGCTATCAATCCCTATACAGAAGACGGCAGAAGTATTGCCCCATATGTCCAACAATATCAGCCGATAACTGGTTTTGAAGCTAATTACCATTTAGGTCAAGCTCGATTATTAGATAAGGTCGCAAAGAGCAATGATAAGGAATCGTGGTTTAATAAAATTAGAGAGGAGTTGGAGCGATGAAATTTTTATGCCAAGAAGAGATTGAAAAGTTGCAAATAGAAGAAGCTCATTCTGACAAGAAACCCAAGAAAACTGATGAGCAAATTCAAGCTATCTACAGTTCTGGTCAAAACATTCTGGTCTCAGCATCAGCTGGCTCAGGAAAAACCTTTGTCATGGCTGAACGAATTCTTGATCAACTAGCGCGTGGTGTAGAAATTCGCCAACTCTTTATCTCAACCTTTACGGTAAAGGCAGCAACCGAGTTAAAAGAACGCTTGGAAAAGAAAATCAGCCAACAAATCCAAGAGACTCAAGATTTGGAGCTAAAAAAGCATCTTGGAAGACAATTAGCTGATTTACCAAACGCTGCCATCGGAACTATGGACTCTTTTACTCAGAAGTTCCTGGCTAAACATGGTTATCTGATTGACCTCGCCCCAAACTTTCGCATTCTTGAGAATGAAAGTGAGCAACTCCTCTTAAAGAATGATGTATTTCGACAAGTTTTCGAAAGTCACTATCAAAGTAAGGAACATGAACAGTTTAGTCAGTTGGTCAAGAACTTTGCGGGTAAAAGCAAGGATGCACGTGGATTGCGTAAACAGGTCTATATGATTTATGACTTTTTGCAATCTACAAGTAATCCTCAGGCTTGGCTACAGGAATCTTTCTTAAAAGGATTCGAAAAGGTCGATTTTACAAGTTCTAAAGAAAAACTCGCAGATGCTATAAAAGAAAAACTTTGGGATTTAGAAAGCTTTTTCCGTTACCATTTAGAGAATGATTCCAAGGAATTTGGGAAAGCTGCCTACTTAGAAGCTGTCCAACAAGTTCTTGATGAAATTGGAGCTTTAACCAACGAATCTACTTTTAATCAATATCAAGAAGTTCTAGAGCGAGTTGTGAGTATTTCTAAAGATAAGGGTGGCCGTGCTCTCACAAATGCTAGTCGCAAGGCTGAACTTCTAGAACTGAAAGAAGCTTACAACCAAGAGAGAAAAGACAAGTTTGAAAAGCTAATTGCACTAAATGACCAAATTACTTTATTGAAATTCCAGGAAATATCATCAAGAGTCTTGGGACTTAGCAAAGACTTTTCAAGTTTTCATGAGTGATTTTGTTGATGCCTACCGAAAGCGTAAACGTGAAGAAAATACCTTTGAATTTGCTGATATCAGTCACTATACCATTGAGATTTTGGAAAACTTCCCTCAGGTGCGTCAAGAGTATCAGGAACGCTTCCACGAAGTCATGGTCGATGAGTACCAAGATACCAACCATATCCAGGAGAGGATGTTAGAACTCCTCTCAAATGGCTATAACCGTTTTATGGTGGGAGATATTAAGCAGTCCATTTATCGTTTCAGACAAGCAGACCCACAGATTTTCAATGAAAAATTTCATAGCTTTGCTCAAGATGGCAAAGAAGGTCAGCTAATCCTGCTCAAGGAAAACTTCCGTAGTAGTTCAGAAGTTCTTGATGCTACCAATGACGTCTTTAAGCATCTCATGGATGAGGAAGTTGGAGAGATCTCTTATGACGGCATGCATCAACTTGTTTTCGGAAATACTGATTTACACCCTGATCCAGAAAACAAGGCAGAAGTCCTCTTGTATGATAAGGATGTTGATGGTGATTCTAAGGAAGAGGAAGAGTTTTCGTCCAACAAACTGACTGGTGAAATGCGAATGGTCATTAAGGAGATATTGCATCTTCATAATGATAAAGGGGTTCCTTTCAATGACATTGCTCTCTTGACTGCCAGCAGAAGTCGTAATGACCAAGTTTTACTTGCTTTGTCGGAATATGGGATACCAGCTAAAACTGATGGTGCTCTAAACAATTATTTGCAATCTTTAGAAGTGCAGGTTATGTTGGATACTCTTCGTGTCATCCATAATCCTCTGCAAGACTTCGCTTTAGTAGCTCTCATGAAGTCTCCGATGTTTAGCTTTGATGAAGATGAATTGGCTCGTCTAGCTCTTCAAAATTCTGAGGATAAGGTTCAAGAGAACTTTTATGAAAAACTAGTCAATGCTCAAACAAAAGCTAGTATCAAAAAGGATTTAATAAAATCTGAACTCCATAAAAAGCTTAACCTTTTCTTAGAAACTGTTAATTCTTGGCGTTTGTTCTCAAAAACGCATTCGCTTTATGACCTTATTTGGAAAATCTATAGCGAACGTTTCTACTATGATTATGTTGGTGCTTTACCAAATGGTCAGGCTAGACAGGCCAACCTCTATGCCCTAGCACTACGAGCTGACCAGTTTGAAAAGAGTAATTTTAAAGGCTTATCACGTTTCATAACTATGATTGATCAAGTCTTGGAAGCCAAGCACGACCTTGCCAGCGTCACTGTAGCTCCACCTAAGGATGCTGTGGAGCTTATGAGTATTCATAAGAGTAAGGGGCTTGAGTTCCCTTATGTCTTTATTCTCAATATTGATCAACAATTTAACAAGCAAGATTCCATGTCTGAAGTTATCCTAAGTCGTAAAAACGGTATTGGTCTCAAGTATGTGGCTAGAGTAGCTACAAATGCAAAATTGGAATATCTTCCATCTACGATTAAGTTATCGATTCCAAGCTTGACTTATACTCAAAATGAGGAGGAGCTCCAATTAGCAAGCTATTCTGAGTTAATGCGTTTACTGTATGTAGCCATGACTCGTGCTGAGAAAAAACTCTATCTAGTCGGAAAGGGATCGAGGGAAAAGTTGGAGTCTAAAGAATACCCGACAAATGGGCAAGGTCTCCTAACTCGTCAAACCAGGTTAGATGCTCAAAATTTCCAGGACTGGATTTGGGCCATCTATCAAGCTTTTTCTAAAGAGGACTTACACTTTAGTGTTCGTTTCGAGGGAGAAGAACAACTGACAGAAGAAGCTATCGGTAAATTGGAAACTAAAAGCCAGCTCCAAGATCTTTCTCAGGCAAGCAACCGTCAGTCTGATACCATTAAGGAAGCTTTACAAATGCTGAAAGAAGTGGAAGTGTACAATGAAATCCACAGAGCTGCGATTAATCTTCCGAGTGTTCAGACCCCAAGCCAGATTAAGAAGTTTTATGAACCAGTCATGGATATGGAAGGTGTAGTAGTAGCTGGTCAATCTAAACCAAAAGAAACTATTATTCAGTTTGAACTTCCAGACTTCTCCAAGACAGAAAAAGTCACTGGAGCTGAGATTGGTAGTGCCACCCATGAACTCATGCAACGAATCAATCTCGCTAAGAAACCTACTTTGGAAACCATGACAGAAGCCTTGGAGCAAGTTCAGGCAACTTCAGCTGTTAAAGATAAAGTTAATCTAGAAAAAATCTTGTCCTTCTTTGATACAGCTCTTGGTCAAGAGATTCTTGCAAATCAAGATAAACTTTATCGAGAACAACCCTTCTCTATGTTAAAAAGAGATGCTAAGAGTCAGGAAGATTTTGTTGTCCGTGGAATTTTAGATGGTTATCTAGTTTATGAGGACAAGATTATTCTCTTTGACTACAAGACAGATCATTATGAATATCCAAGTCAACTGATTGAACGTTATAGAGGTCAATTATCTCTATATGCAGAAGCTTTGTCTCGTTCTTACCAAATAGATCAAGTTGAAAAACATTTAATCTTACTTGGCAAAGATACTGTAGAAGTAGTAGAAGTTACCTAATCTTTTAAAACTATTGCCTTAATGGCAGTAGTTTTTATTTATTTTCAGTTATGGTATACTAGTTTCAGAAAAGGATGTAAAAGAATCTATGTCAAAAGAAATCGATATCGAATACTATCACCAATTAGCTTTACAAAAGCAAAAAGAGCATCGTAAATTTCTTGGAAATCTGAAAAAGAAAGCTCCAAAAAATTTGGATAAGATTGCCCTTGAAATTCACCAGGAAGTTTTTGAAGAAATTGATTGTACAGCCTGTGCCAACTGTTGCAAGAGCCTTGGACCAGACTTTAAGGAAGCAGATATCACACGCATTGCCAAGTACTTTAAAATGAAATTACCAGCCTTCGAAGCCGAGTTTCTCCAAGTTGATGAAGACGGTGATAAGGTCTTTAAGTCAATGCCATGTCCATTTCTAGGTGGTGACAACCTCTGTTCCATCTATGATGTCCGTCCCAAGGCTTGTAGAGAATTTCCACATACCGACCGTAAAAAGATTTATCAAATCAATAATCTGACTATTAAAAACACTTTAACATGTCCAGCGGCCTATCTCTTTGTCGAGAAATTAAGAGATAAAATAGAATAAATAGTTTATTTTATAATAAATTCCATCCTCGAATTCATTTGCAATTTGAGGATTTTTTGTATATTTATTAATATTGATTGTTTTTGCTTTCTAAATAAAATGAGTTCCAGTCTTAAAGTTTCTTTAACTTTTTCTTAAAGAAAACTGATATAAGGTATCTTTAAGCGATATTCTGTATAGTTATACCATCACTAAGAAAGGAGTGCCGGTATGAACTATATAGTAATTCCAGCTTATCAACCTGATAATAAACTTATCAAACTCATCGAAAAATCCATGAAAAGAGTGATTTTCGTATTCTAGTTATCGACGACGGTAGTTCATCAAAGTGTCAAAATATCTTTGATAAAGCAGAACAATATGCTACGGTACTCCGTCATCAAGTGAACCAAGGTAAAGGCCAAGCACTTAAAACGGCCTTTGATTATATCCGACAACAAAATAGCTATGGAACGGTTGTAACGGCAGACGCAGATGGTCAGCATAAGATTTGGGATATTTTCCGTACGGCTAACAAAGCTTCTGAAAATCCTAATAAGCTAATCTTAGGTGTGAGGGCCTTCACAGGTAAAGTACCCCTTCGTAGCCGTTTCGGAAATAGCTTGACAAAAGCACTCTTTAAACTACAAACAGGAGTAGGTGTAACAGATACACAAACTGGACTTCGTGCTTTTACAACAAATCTCATTCCTTTTATGTTGAAAATAGATGGAAATCGGTACGAATATGAAATGAATATGCTTCTTGAAGCAAGTAAAGAATATCAAATTTTAGAAGTTCCCATTGAAACTGTCTATATCAATGATAATGAGAATTCACACTTCCGACCAATAAAAGATGGGCTCATGATTTATAAAAATATCTTTAAATTTGCCTTATCATCTCTCAGTAGCTTTGTTGTAGACTATCTTGTTTACGCTTTTGCAATCTTGTTTTTACCAACAGCGCCAACAAGTTTCCGAATTTTCCTAGCTAATGGACTAGCTCGTGTGACAAGCTCCATTTTTAACTACTCTACAAATAAAAAACTAGTCTTTAAAAACGACGATAGCCTTGTTAAAACAGGAATGGGGTACTTTGGTCTAGCAGTCGGACTCTTTGTCTTAGACACGCTACTGATTCGTCTCTTCTTTACAGTCTTTGGTATCAATCTTCTGATTGCCAAAGTTATCGTCGGCATCCTTCTCTTCGCTGTCTCTTGGACAGTGCAAAAGAAATTGATCTTTAAGGAAAGGACATCAACTGTATTATGAAATTTTTAAAGAAACCATATGCTTATGCCTCGATTCTCGGTTTACTCTTGACAGGATCCTTTAGTTACTCAATGTTGAAAACTTTTGTACTCGCTGAGACTATTTCGACAGTAGCAACAACTAATATCAGTTCCAATACAGCTCAAGCTAGTCAAGCAGCTAAAACAGCAACAGTAACTGACTCAAGTTATAAGGACGAGAATATCTCTATCAATTTGACTGAAACGACGGTTAATGATACCCAAGTGTATGTTGCAGATGTTACAGTAAGTTCATCAGAATATCTAAAAACAGCATTTGCTCAAAACTCATTTGGAACAAACGTAACAGCTAAAACATCTGTCACTGCTGCAGATAATGATGCAATTTTAGCAGTCAATGGCGACTATTACGGTGCCAATTCTTCAGGTTATGTTATCCGTAATGGTGTTGTCTATCGTGATACTGTTCGTGAAAATTCTAATAATGGCGATTTAGCTATTTATAAAGATGGTTCTTTCAAGATTATTTACGAGGATCAGATTTCAGCTGACCAACTAGTTAAAGACGGAGTTGTTAATCTCTTAGCTTTTGGTCCTGCCTTGGTCGAAAATGGTGAAATAGCAGTAGGAAAAAAACCAAGAAGTTGGACAAGCTATGGCTTCAAACCCTCGTACTGCGATTGGAATTATTGATGAAAACCACTATATTATCGTAGTTTCTGACGGACGTACTTCTGAAAGTGAAGGTCTCTCTTTGTACCAGCTTGCTGAAGTTATGAAATCCTATGGTGCAAAAACTGCCTACAATCTTGATGGTGGGGGATCCTCTACACTTTACTTCAACGGTCAGGTTATCAATAAACCAACGACTGGAGGAAACAAAATTTCAGAAAGGGCGGTGAGTGATATTGTCTACATCGGTTATTAATCCTAACAAAAAACGTTTTAAAAAAACTGCCATCTCTTATACACTAATTACGATTTTCTTCTTTGCTTTTTCTAGAATTTATGAAGCATTTAGTTTTGGTGAAAGGTCTATTTATATGCATTATTTATTTGCGGTACCTCTTGTAGGTGGGATTTTACTAACAATCTTTCTCAAAGTTCTTCCACATTTCTCTCGTATCAGTCTAAATCTATGGAATTCAGCAATAGCGATTATTACAGCGGGTACACTTTTCCGCGGGATTGTCAATCTATCTGGTCGTTCAACCACACTTGATGCACCCTATTGGTATATAGGAATTACGTTTGCAGCACTAGCTATCGTATCGATTTTTCTAAATCCAAATCTTTGGAAGAATTCTTCTAAAGCAACCAAAACAAAACACAAAGAAGTTTATGTTCAGTCATAATGTTATTAAAAAAGTAGTCGTTCAGCTCATGTTCGACTACTTTTTATTGACTTTTATTTCTAGAATATTGTAGAAATATTACAAGTTCCTTTCTTCTGCAAGATATTACTTTCATGTTTAAAAGAATATTGTATAATATAATAGTTAAATACTGTTTTTAAAACAATATCTAAAACCATCAGATACAATATCTAGGTATTTGTAGGGAGAAAAGAATGAAAAAAATATTACTAGCAAGTACTCTTGCTCTATCAATGACTGGTATAGTCAAAACTTCTGTTTTAGCAGATGAGTCTCAGGCAACAAATAAATTTCAAGCAACTGAGGAGACTATTGTGACCGATGTTGTTAAGGACAAAGAAGAGCAAAAGAAAACAGATACAGAAAGTCATCAAACAACTGAAAAGATAGAAACACCTCCTACTAGTAATCAGTCGTCAACAGAAGCAATTGTAGAAGATGTTCATCAAAATGGATGGCAAAAAGACAATGACAATTGGCGTTACTACGAAGATAATAAACCTGTGTTAAATTGGAAACAAATAGCTGGTGTGTGGTATTATTTCAATCAGGATGGCATCATGCTAAGCAATACTATTTATAAAGATTATCTCTTAAATAAGAGTGGTGCCTTAGCTGAGAGATCTTGGGTGAAACTTGCAGAACAATGGTATTATGCCGATGAAAAAGGAAAAGTAACACGTGATAAATGGGAAAAAATAGCTGGTGCCTGGTATCGTTTTGATCAAAAAGGTACTATGCTTAACAATACTATTTATAAAGAATACTTATTCAGTGCAAGCGGTGCCTTAGCTGAATCATCTTGGGTAAAAATATCAAACAAATGGTATTATGGTGACCAAGAGGGAAAGATCGCCCGTGATAAATGGGAAAAAGTTAAAGATTCTTGGTATTACTTTAATAAAGACGGCATTATGCTTAGCGAAACGATTTACAAAGACTATCTTTTCAATAAAAATGGAGCTCTAGCCGAATCATCTTGGGTGAAACTTGGCAACAAGTGGTATTACGCTGATGCTTCAGGTAAAATTCTCAAAGATAAGTGGGAAAAAATTAAAGACAGATGGTACCACTTTAACGCAGACGGCGTTATGGAGAGTAGTGTTTGGAAGAAGAAGTACTACCTAAAAGATAATGGAGCTATGGCTCAAAACGAATGGATTTTTGATAAGAAACATAATAGCTGGTTCTATCTAACATCTGATGGTTCTTACGCCGAAAATCAGTGGCAGGGAGTTTACTATCTAAAATCGTATGGGTACATGGCCAAGAATGAATGGATTTTTGATAAGAGCTATAATGCTTGGTATTATTTAAAAGAAGATGGAGTCTACGTAACTGGGACTTTCAAAATCAAAGGTAAAGACTATACATTCCAAAGTAACGGTAAATGGATTTCTAATGCTTCTAAACACTATAAAGTAACTCCATTATTTGCATATGTATACAGTGCTTCAGGTGATAAACTTACTTATATTTCACAAGGAACGGTTGTATCTGTTGCTGATGGAGAAGGTCACGGAGGTCGGATCCCTGTTCAGATATCTGGAGTTTCAGGATATATGAATAAAAGTGACCTTGTGGAAGTGAATGCAAGTAGTAGTTTTATCCCTCACTACACCAGTGACGGAAATTTCCTATACCATGAATTATCAGCATATGCTAGTTACCGTGTAGCTCGCCATAGTTCGGTAATGGAAATAGGGAAAAAATATTATTCAACTGATGGGAAAAACTTTGACAATTTCTCAATTGAGAATCCGTTCTTATTTAGAGATTTAAGTAAACCAACGAATTATACAGCAGAAGAATTAGACAAGATTTTTTCAGTAATGAATATTCAAGGAAGTCCTTTTGCTGGTAAAGGTGCCATCTTTAAAGAAGCAGAAAAACGATATGGGATCAATGCTCTTTATCTTATGGCTCATAGTGCTTTAGAAAGTTCATGGGGGCGTAGTCAGATTGCTAGGGATAAGAATAACTTCTTTGGTATCGCAGCTTATGATTCATCGCCCTATCAATCAGCTAAGAGCTTTGATAATGTCGATAAAGGAATTTTAGGAGCTGCTAAATGGATTAGACAGAACTATTATGATCAAGGTAGAACTTACCTTGGAAATAAAGCTTCTGGAATGAATGTTATTTATGCTTCAGATCCTTATTGGGGAGAAAAAATTGCCAGCATCATGATGACAATCAACAGCAGACTCGGTGAAAAAGACTAAGATAATAGAAAACGATAGCTAATAGAAATAGGCTATCGTTTTTTTAAATTCTTAATTGAAATCTTGGTAGATAATACTGAACTTCGAAAGTCATAAAAAGGATTTACTTTTTAAAAGTAAATCCTTAATTTTTTAAAATATTTTAAACAGTTTTAGCAAGTAGTTGACTATCTTTTGTGGCGACTATCCTTTGTTGCCTTTCCGAGAGTATCTATAAACTATGTAAGATGAAACGAGGATAAGAGAACCAAGGATTGTTACAAATGTTTCTTTATTTTAAGCATTTTTTGATTTTAACCAGTTTTTGGAAGCCCTGGTTTATCCTTAGTTGTAGTTACTGCAGTCCTAGGTTCTTTAGTAGTGGTTATTGTAGTCTTAGGCTCTTTAGTAGTGATTACTGTAGTCTTAGGTTCTTTAGTAGTGGTTATTGTAGTCCTAGGCTCTTCCGTAGTAGTTACTGTTGTAGTAGTTTCTTGAGTTGTAGAAGTGGTAGTTATTGTTTCTTCTTTTTGATTCACAATTGTCTTGGTAATGGAGTGATCTGAACCGAAATCTTCAACATTTACTTCTGTATCTGCAACTTGGATACGGTATCCTGAAGGTGCTTCTAACTCTGTTAGGATATACTTATCTTTTAATAAAGCATTTACAGTAATGTTTCCTTTATCGTCTGTTACATATTCACCAATAACTTGGTTATTAGCTTGACGAACGACTTTAAATTTAGCTCCCTTTAGAGGTTGGTTAGAGTCATTTACTTTATGAATGTTAATTGTGAATACATAACCAACACCTGTGCCCCCAGCAATTTGAACTGCAGTAGCATTCAATATTTTTTTCTCTTCAAAGTTTTTACATCTTAAGATAGCTTCATTTCTCAAAACTTCTCCATCTACTGGTTAGTAATTTAAATGAACCTTATAAACAATGCAATATTGGTCATCTAGACTCTTATTTCCAAGATTTGCACTAAATGATTGTCCGTCCTCACTAACAATTATCTTGTGTTGACTCCTGACGTCTGAAGTATTTGTGAATTTCCACTGACCGTTGACAAATGCAAACTCTCCCTTAATGATACGAAAGCTATCTTTTTCATAGGTAGCATGAGTGAATTTTAACTGGTCTTCAATTGTGACATCTTGAATGGTATCTTTGGTTTGGTTGATAGAAATTATATAATAAATTGTTTTAAAATTGCTCGAATCTACCCAACTAGTTTTATTTAGTACTTTAGGATTACCATCCCCAATGCCTTTAAAGGATACTTTTCCAACTATTTTTGTTTCAGCATTCACTTTGATTTCGATAGGAATTTCCCCTTTTTGTGGATGCTTTGTGAAATCAATCCGTGAGTAGAAAAAGAATGATCCTTTTGTATCAGAATGTTTTTCAACATAATCTGTATATGTAATAGAAATGGATTTATTATTGGCATTAATTTTAGCATTCGCTATAATTTCATTAGTATTAATATTACGAATCGTAAATGAATCAGATGTAATGATTAAGGAATCTGGTAAAGTGATTATAGTTGTATCGCCTTTGTTAACATTTTTTCCAGTCAAATCAAAGGTAGCGTTAAGTCTAAATGTAGCCCATTGCTCCAAATCCCAACTTAAATTACCGCCTTCATTGTTAGAAACGATAACACTAGTAATTGTATTCACATTTTTGCCAGACAATGAAACTTCAGGTGTATAAGCAAGAGTTTTAGAATAACTAAATGTAAACAGTGCTATCAAAATACAAATAAACACTTTTTAAAAAAATCCGCATTTTTTTCATATTGTTCATTTTTTATTCTTTCTACTTAAAATAGATTAAGTTAAAAATTGATACGTAAATACCGAATATTAAGAACAAACTACTTGGATAAACTACATGTGATTTTTAGACTATTAAAAAATAAGATCTCCTTCTAGCCTGATAATATAAACCCCTCTTCAAAAGCGAATTGTGTCACAAATACTAGACAGGAGCAAATAATAACAAAAAAATAAATATAGGTATTTTTACTATAGAAATCTCAGCCCTTATTATTAATTATTATTTACCGTTTAAGTGATGGTGATTAAGGTCTTACTAAGATTTAGTAATCACAAAATTATTATGCTATACTAAAGTTAAATAATAATTGATACCTGTAAATACAAGTTTCATTCTAGTTTAGGAAGTTTTACAAATGATTTATAAATTTTTACTTTTCGACCTTGACCACACTTTGCTTGACTTTGATAAGGCAGAAGATATTGCCTTGACTCAGCTCTTGTCACAAGAAGGGGTTGAAGATATTCAAGCCTACAAGGATTATTACGTCCCCATGAATAAGGCTCTTTGGAAAGACTTAGAACAAAAGAAGATTAGTAAAGAACAATTGATCAACACGCGCTTTGCTCGTTTGTTTCTCATTTTGGAATCGAAAAAGATGGTACTGTCCTTGCCCAATCTTATCAATCTTTTATTGCCCAACAAGGACAAGTGTTTCCAGGAGTAAACGAACTCTTAGATAGTTTAATCTCTCGAGGTTATGAGCTCTATGCTGCTACAAATGGCGTAACGGCTATCCAAAATGGACGTTTGAAAAAATCAGGTCTACTTCCTTATTTTAAGCAAGTTTTTATCTCAGAACAAATGCAGACACAAAAGCCCGATTCTCTATTTTTTGAAAAAATAGGAAAGCAGATAGAAGGTTTTACTAAAGAAAAAGCTGTCATTATTGGCGATTCTTTGACAGCTGACATTCAGGGGGGAAATAATGCTGGCATAGATACAATCTGGTACAATCCTCATCATCTTGAAAATAAATCTCAAGCCCAGCCAACTTATGAAGTCGACTCTTATCAGGCGTTGCTAGATTGTTTGAATCTATTTTAGAAATTGCACAAATAAAGAATTCTGGAAAACATGGGGCGTGGAGTTCAAGAAATTTTGGTAATATTTTGAAAACGTTTTATTTTTTTGATATAATAAATCATACAAGGATATAATGACAAGAATATTATGATTGTCATCTACCGTTAAGTTGTATATGGATATAAAAGCGGTAGTACAGTTAATCAAGCAGGTATTAAAAAAGAAGCATCAAAACTAGTCAATAAATTGTCGATTAAGCTGCTAGATAAATTGGAAAGCCTTATAACAATGAATTTTCAATAGTAATACTAGTAACAAATTTTACTCTTCTCAGTTAGTTTCAACAGGGATTAACCTGTGACTGGAGTAGATGTGGGTACCTGAGATTAGGTTTATGCTATTCATCTGTTTGAACGTCTTAAATTGGTAGAAACAAACTATATAGGAGCAAATCAGTATGATATCGAAAAGAAATAAAAGAGCCATGAACTTCATGTTGATGATTATAAGTGCTTGTTTCTGTCTTATTTGTCTAAGTGCCTGTCAGCAAAATAAGCTAAATTCAGTAGATGATTATAAAATGGCTATCTGGGATAGCGATAAAATAGCTGTATTTGATGATTATGATTTAAATGAGCTCAAGGCTAATATAGCGAGAAAAGAAAAATACATCTATTGGGCAGAAAGTTTTTCGGAAGTAGGATCCTATTCAACTGCAAAAACAAAAGATACACCTGGTTTAAAAAGATATGTATCTAGAATTAATAAGGAAAATTTAAGTGAAACGTTTAAATTAGCAGAAGGAAATGATGCATACGCATCTATAACAGATGGGGATTATTTATATGCAACTGCTCTCTTTACAGATAGAATTGAATTTTATAAATATGATAATAATTTAGAGGTTGTCACTAATGTTACCGTGAAAAATGATGGTCAACTAAATGCCAGTCAACAGTTTGTTATTGTAGATAATTATTTATACTTACTTGTAACCACATTGGATTTATCAACCCAAGTTCCTAATGCCGAAATTTGGAAAATGGATAAGGAATTCAACATTGTCGAAACATATAATTTAAACGAAACATCAGCATATATGAGAATGGTTAATATAGATGATGTCTTATATATTGTAGAAGCACTTAGCGGGCGTAATTCTGATGGAGAATATAAGTCGGGAAATAAAATATTGGTTTTTGATATAAAAAGTCAGAGCAAAAATTATATCGATATTCCTGATAAATATCCAACTAATATTCACTATGATGCTAAAAATAATCAATTGATTATAGAGAATGAGGGATTGTATAATAGCGAATTTTCCTTTACTACAGTCAATCTAGACAATTTAGAAAAAGATATTATTCATCTGGAAGGCTTTAGTACAGAGCAATATATTGCACCGTATTTTACATTTAAAGATAACATCTATTATTTTTTATTCAATGATTCTCTGGTTAAATATGATATTGTTGATAAGAAACAAACAGTTATCAGTTTAGAAAATTATAAGATAAAAGATGCACATTATATGATTGTTAAATAGTTTCTTTATTGAGTAATCTCCAAAATTTAATCTTAAGGATGTGCTTAAGCGTAGTCCTACCAATCTCCCCTTTGCTCGAGCAAAGGGGAAATTTAATCTAGTTTGTTGTCAGTATAGATTTACAAGATATTTGAAAAGTTCTGCAAGGAAAAGATTTGAAAGATTTTATGATAGTTTTTGGAAATGATTAGCTATCTTTCTGATTGGAGGTCTAGTTGTATTGAGGATTCTTTATAAAACTTCTGGAAATCTCAATAGATACTTTTAAAAGTGGTTTAGAGAGCCACTTTTTGCTATAATAGAGGCAGTGAAAACGAAGGAGCAGTAAATGATGTCTAGGCCAACTCTCTCTCTTTATGAACCGTTATATTCACTAAAGGAAGTTGATCAAAATATCTGGATAGTAGACGGTGATTTGATACAAATGGATATGAAGGTCTTCAAACTTCCTTTTCAGACACGTATGACAGTGATTAAGTTAAATGATGGCAAACTTTGGATTCATTCTCCTATTGCGCCAAATGAGAAACTCTTTACTGAACTGGACGCTTTGGGTAAAGTCGCTTACCTGATTTCACCAAATAAGATTCACTATGTCTATATTGCAGATTGGAAACAAAGATATCCTCATGCGCAAGCATGGTCTAGTCCAGGAGTAGAAGAGAGAGCAAAAAGTCAGAAAGTCAAGGTTGTATTTGATGCTCCCTTAGCAGATAAGGCTCCTGAATTATGGTCTGATGAGATTGATCAACTCATTTTTAAGGGAAGTTCAGTCATTGAAGAGGTGGTATTTTTTCATAAATCAACTAAAACACTGATTGTAACAGACCTCATAGAGAACTTTGAACCGGAAAAGATAGCTTGTCCAATCCGCAGAAGATTCTATCGTATAGCTCGTGTAACATCCCCTGATGGTCAAACTCCTATCGATTATAGGATGACTTTTTAGGAAGACAAAGGGAAGCAAAGGTTTCCTTTTCCCGTATGTTAAACTGGAAACCGGATAAAATCATACTTGCGCATGGTTTATGCTTTTTTAAAAATGGTACGGATGAATTAAGACGTGCTTTTAGATGGATACTATAAAGGAGAGAAAGATGCAACACTCATCTTGGCATGAATTGATTAAGAAAGAACTTCCTGAAGGGTATTTTGCTCAGATTAATCTTTTTATGGAGCAAGTATATAAAAATGGAATTATATATCCTCCTAAAGAAAAGGTTTTTCAGGCTCTTTTGACAACTCCTCTTGACGAGGTTAAAGTGGTGATTCTTGGTCAGGATCCTTATCATGGTCCTGGTCAGGCTCAAGGTTTGAGTTTTTCTGTTCCAGATAATATCCCAGCACCTCCTTCTTTGCAAAATATTTTAAAAGAACTTGCTGATGATATTGGTCTAAAAGCTTCACACGATTTGACTTCTTGGGCGGAGCAGGGAGTTTTACTTCTCAATGCTTGCTTGACCGTTCCTGCTGGGAAGGCCAATGGTCATGCTGGTCAAATATGGGAGCCTTTCACGGATGCCGTGATTAAGGTTGTCAATAATTTAGATAGACCAGTAGTATTTGTTCTCTGGGGTGCTTATGCTCGTAAGAAGAAGGTATTGGTAACAAATCCTCAACATCTGATTATTGAATCAGCTCACCCGAGTCCTCTTTCCGTTTACAGAGGATTTTGGGGTTCCAAGCCTTTTTCCAAGGCTAATACATTCTTAACAGAGACAGGACAAGAGCCGATTGATTGGCTTAGATAAGGAGAGATTATTATGCCCCAGTTAGCGACGATTTGCTATATAGATAATGGAAAAGAGCTACTTATGCTCCATCGCAATAAAAAGCCTAATGATGTTCATGCAGGGAAATGGATTGGAGTTGGTGGAAAGCTTGAGCGTGGTGAAACTCCGCAGGAATGTGCGGCTCGTGAAATTTTAGAAGAAACAGGATTGAAGGCTAAGCCAGTTCTTAAAGGTGTAATCACCTTTCCTGAATTTACACCAGATTTAGACTGGTATACCTATGTGTTTAAAGTAACTGAGTTCGAAGGTGAGTTGATTGACTGTAATGAAGGGACTTTAGAATGGGTTCCTTATGATGAAGTTTTAAGCAAACCAACCTGGGAAGGAGACCACACCTTCGTAGAGTGGCTTTTAGAAGATAAACCATTCTTTTCAGCAAAGTTTGTTTATGATGGTGATAAGTTATTGGATACCCAAGTGGATTTCTACGAATAAAGGAGAAAGCAGATGTTACTAATTAAAAATGGTCGAGTAATGGATCCTAAGTCTGGTTTGGATCAAGTGTGTGATGTCTTGGTTGAAGACGGTAAAATTGTCAAAATTGCACCACAAATTAGTGAAAAAGATGCAGAAGTTATTGATGCAACTGGTCATGTAGTTGCGCCCGGTTTGGTGGATATCCATGTTCATTTCCGTGAACCTGGTCAAACTCATAAAGAAGACATTCATACAGGTGCACTAGCTGCCGCTGCTGGTGGTTTTACGACAGTTGTCATGATGGCTAATACCAATCCAACCATCTCCGATGTTGAGACTTTGCAAGAAGTTCTTCAATCTGCGGCAAAGGAAAAATTAATGTTAAGTCTGTAGCAACAATTACCAAGAACTTTAATGGCCAAGACTTGACTGACTTTAAGGCGCTTTTAGAAGCTGGAGCCGTTGGTTTTTCAGATGATGGTATTCCGCTTGAAAGCAGTAAAGTGGTCAAGGAAGCTATGGAAGAGGCTAAAAAACTTAACACCTTTATCAGTCTGCACGAAGAAGATCCCGGACTGAATGGTACGCTAGGTTTTAATGAAAATATTGCTAAAGAACACTTCCATATTTGTGGCGCTACAGGGGTTGCAGAGTATGCAATGATTGCACGTGATGTCATGATTGCCTATGCAACAAAAGCCCATGTTCATATCCAGCATTTGTCCAAGGAAGAGAGTGTCAAAATTGTGGAGTTTGCTCAAAATATGGGAGCAAACGTAACTGCAGAAGTAGCACCGCAACATTTCTCTAAGACTGAAGCGCTTCTCTTAACTAAGGGAAGTAACGCTAAGATGAATCCACCACTTCGCTTGGAGTCTGACCGTCGTGCAGTTATCGAAGGACTCAAGTCTGGTGTCATTTCCGTGATTGCGACTGATCACGCGCCACACCATGCTGATGAAAAAATGTCGAGGATATCACCAAAGCTCCTTCAGGCATGACAGGACTGGAAACTTCCTTGTCACTCGGTTTAACTTACTTAGTCGAAGCTGGTGAGCTAAGCTTGATGGAGTTGTTAGAAAAAATGACAGTAAATCCAGCAAAATTGTATCATTTTGAAGCAGGTTATTTGGCTGAAAATGGTCCAGCTGACATTACCATTTTCGATGATAAAGCTAACCGAATTGTAGACACACATTTTGCTTCTAAAGCAGCTAATTCACCATTTATCGGTGAAGAGTTAAAAGGTCAAGTCAAATATACTATCTGTAAGGGACAAATCGTTTACCAAGCAGATTAAAACTTTATACAGATATTCTTACTGTTTACCATTAATATTCTATTGATAACTAGAAAGAGTAGGTATGTATTCAACACAAAATAAAAAAGAAAAAATTCTCTTATTTTTAAAAATCTTTTTTCCAATCTTGATTTATCAATTTGCTAACTATTCTGCATCCTTCATAGATACAACCATGACTGGGCAATATGATACGCTTAATTTAGCTGGTGTCTCTATGGCGACAAGTCTTTGGAATCCCTTTTTTACATTTTTAACTGGGATTGTCTCTGCTTTGGTGCCAATTATTGGACAGCATCTTGGTCAGGGGAAAAAGAATGAAGTTGCGTCAGATTACTATCAATTTATGTATTTGTCTCTTGGCTTGTCTCTCATCCTTTTTGCTTTGGTATTTTTAGCAGCTCCAGTCGTTCTCCAAAGTATGAGTTTAGAGTCTGCTGTGAAAGATATAGCAATTCGTTATTTACGCTTGTTAGCCATTGGTATCATTCCACTTTTATTATTCAGTGTAGTACGTTCGCTTTTAGATTCCTTAGGATTGACAAATCTTTCCATGTATTTGATGCTTCTCTTACTACCTCTAAACAGTGGTTTTAATTATTTATTGATTTATGGCAAATTAGGATTTCCAGAGTTAGGTGGAGCAGGGGCAGGATTAGGAACTTCACTAGCTTACTGGTGTGTCCTATTCATTTCTCTTTACGTTTTACAAAAACAAGAGAGGCTAAAGGAGTTTAAACTGAATCAATTATCTCCTTTAAATCTAGAAAAGATAAAGGAAGGGATTGTCTTAGGATTACCAATCGGTGGTACTGTTTTTGCAGAAGTGGCTGTCTTTTCAGCTGTTGGCTTAATAATGTCAAAATTTTCATCTTTCATTATTGCCAGTCACCAATCAGCCATGAACTTTTCTAGTTTAATGTACGCATTTCCTATGAGTATTTCTACAGCTATGGCAATCGTAGTCTCATACGAAGTCGGTGCAAAACGATTTAATGATGCTAAACAATACATACGCATAGGTCGTTTACTAGCATTCATTTTTGCTGGTTTAACTCTTTCTTTTCTTTATTTGTATAGAGAAGCAGTAGCAGGACTTTATGGCCAAGATCCAGATTTTATCACCCTAACAGCAAATTTTTTAACCTATAGTTTATTCTTCCAACTAGCCGATACATTTGCAGCTCCTCTTCAAGGTATTTTACGTGGGTACAAGGATACTGTAATTCCATTCTATCTTGGTATTCTAGGATACTGGGGAGTAGCAATCCCCCTTGGATTAGCTTTAGATTTTTATACCTCATTAGGAGCATATTCTTATTGGATTAGTTTGATTGTAAGTTTAATTATAAGCGGTATTCTGTATCAATGGCGTTTGAAACATATTCTAAAGATTATTTCTCAATAAAATGATTTCAATCAAATAGACAAATATAAACAAAAACCCTAAACTTAGTTTAGGGTTTTCGTAATTTAAATTATGTAAGGTTTATAAACTGTCTAAAGCATTTTTTTGTTCATCATTTACGATATGGGTATATAAATCCGTGACTTGCGTGCTTGCATGTCCAAGTTGATGGCTGACCAAAACCTGTGATTTGGTAGCATCATAGAGACGAGTTGCTAGGGTATGGCGCAGTTTATGGGGCGTCACACGAATTTTGAAGTCTTCAGAATACTTGGCCACCATTTTTTCTACGCTAGAAGCATCAATTCGATTAGGAACACCACGATAAAGGGTTAGAAAGAGGGCTGTATCTTTTTTTTCTGTTTTATATCTTTTATCTCGAATAGCAAGATATTGTTCAAGATATGGTTTTGCAAAGGCAGCAATATTAACAGAGTCTCGTTTTCCACCTTTTCTTGTTACATCAATGACCATCATTTTAAGGTTCAAATCTCTTATATCAAGATTAACTGCTTCAGATAGACGAACTCCTGAGGCCAAAAGTAGGGCAATAATAGCTAAATCACGCTCTTTATTTTTATTAAATGAAGATAATGCGCGATTTGAGAGACTTTTAGGATATTCCAGGTCTATATAATTTAAAAAACCTTCAGTTTCATCCCCAAGAAATAGTTTTTGCTTAATATTCTCAGCTCTAGCTGCTAAGGTTTCTTTCTTTTTCTTGGTAGCAACCTTTTTCATGACATTTCGGTAAAAATAAGGTTCCCCTTGTTCATTTTCAACCTCTTCAGTCAAGTACTTATAGAGACTAGAAAGCGCAGAAAGGGTACGGTTAATGGTTGTTTGAGAAACACCTTGTTTAGTTGTATTAGCATTAAGTAAGGGACGTTCACGTAAATATAGGATAAAAGACTCTAAATCTTTTTTGGTTAAATTCTCCAAAACCGATAAAGGAATATTGGCCATAGAATCAGCATCTGAGATACCAGACTCCAAGACCCAGGTAAAAAAACGATCATATTCTTTTAAGTATTCGTATAAGGTTGTAAAACTGTATGGAACAGCTAGTTTAGATTGATAGTATTCCAAAACGTACCAAGGCATGATTTGTTTAAGTTTATCGATTCGTTCCAGTAAAATCTCACGTTTCATGTTTTTCTCCAAATCTTTCTATACTAATAGTATAGCATAAGCATATATATTTTTCAAGAAAATTATAGTTTTTCGGAAAGATGTTATAGGGGATATTGGTGATTAAGAAAAACCGTCATAACAGTAACCAAAAAAATTTTTTTAGTTTTTTTCTTTTTAACTAATTTATTGTGATTAATGTTTTTTTATATTTTTTTGTTAAATGCTCCTCTGTCGTTTTTTTCGACTCTAATAAATGCATAAATGTAATTCAAGTAAAATTTGATTCTTATTATCATAAAAACCAAATCATATTTGATTTGGTTTTGAGTTTTATATTTCATTTTATTAAAATGAAAAAGTTTACTAATACAATCAGTTACGAATATACTCTTCTTTTTTATTCATTACCATATAGCACGAAACTAAGATGACGAAGATTTTTATCAAATAAGTTTCGTATTGATTAGTATCTATGGTTAGTTGAGACAAGACATTAATAATTGAATGAGTCATTACACAAATCCAGAGATTGTTTGTTTTAATATAAAGTGCTGATAGTATGAAAGAATTTGTCAGTAATCCAAATAAAAACGGCGCCAGTTGTAATATTGCCAGAGAACCATCTATGTAAAAGTACAACAGATGCCAAATAGCCCAACTAAAAAAAGTTAAGATTGTTGAGAGAAAATACGGCAAATGTTCTTGTAAAATTGGTTGAAATACATATCGCCATCCAATCTCTTCTATTCCTCCAAATAAAATAAATTTGAAGAACATCAAAAAAGGGAGATACCAGCTAAATTCTATTATTTTTCCCACCAAACAATATGAAAGAAAAAAATCAAATATAATTAGGAAGAAAGATAATAAATAGTGTTTATAACTAGTATGAATGTTAAAAAAATCTTTTAAAATCTTCTTAAAATGAATATGAAAATATCGGTTGGCAACAATTATTCCCCAAAGAGCTGAAGAAATTCCACCTAGAATGATTCCTGAAATAGTAAATACATCGGACTGAACAGAGTAACGATTCAAAAGAAAGAAAACTAGACAAACTGATACTAATTGGATAAATGTTCCTAGCAAATATACCAAAATTGCCTTATTTTTTTCATAGAGAAACCTTTCAAAATATATTATAACTTTTCGTAATAAAAATTATGTAAATTAACACTACTTATAAAAGCAAATCTTTTACATTTCCAATTTCATTTTTTGGAATTACTAAGTAAATCATATCTCCCAGGTACATTCTTGTTGAACCATTAACAGTTTGGCTTTTTCCGTTGTGAATTTGAGTTGTGATGAGGACATTTTGTGGGAGGTTCAATTCATGAACTTGCTTGCCAGCAATTTTGTCAGAAACTGGGATTTCAATCAGGGTCACTTCTCCATGATGATCCACTTCTTCTGGTAGCATCTTTTCTAGCATGGCTTCATAGACAGGTGCTCCCTTAAGCAAGTCCATAACAATGTAGGCTACTAGGGTTACAAGACCAAGTGGCATAAGACTACGAATATCTCCGACCATCTCAGTTACTAGAATCATAGCTGTGAGAGGAGCTTAGAAATAGCTCCAAAGTAACCACTCATCCCTAAAATAATGAAAATCGGGAATTGGTCTTGACTGATTAGTCCAAGCTGGAGGCAGATTGTTCCCATTAAGGCTCCCAAGAGAGAGCCTAAGGCTAAGATTGGCAGGAAAATACCTCCAGGAAGTCCACTACCAAAACTAATCATTGACCATACAAAGCGGATGATAAAGAAAACCAGTAAAACTTGGAATGTATAGCTTTGCTCCGTCAAAGAGAGGATTAACTGATTTCCTCCTCCGAGAATATGGGGTAAATAAAGACCGATTGGAATAATAAGGATAAAGGCAAGTACAGGATAATAAGCACGATCTAGATGAATGCGATGTCCAATCCAATCGTAGACTAGACCAACATTGAGAACAGCTTTCTGATAAAGATAGCCTGAAATCCCGAGGACAAGTCCCATAACCAAGTAGATCCAGTACTGATCCAAACGCATCTGAGGAATATGGTCAGGCATATCTAAAACCGGTGTTAAACCAAACATTAAGAGTGAAACAAAGTTTGCTACAAGGCTTGCAGCGAGTGTAGAAACCCAGAAAAATCTTGAAAAATGATGATAGACTTCTTCCACAACAAAAAGAAGACCAGCTATAGGTGCATTAAAAGCTGCAGCTAGTCCAGCTGCGGCCCCGCTTGCTATCAGCGAACGCTCTTCGACAGGGCTAGCTTTAAGCCATTTGGCAATACCTTTACCACCTACAGCTCCCAGTTGGATACTAGGTCCTTCACGACCGAGCATAAGTCCACTTGCTATCGCTAAAGTTCCAAGAATGTACTTTTTCCATAGAATACTCCACCAATTGAGGTTCATGAGGCCTTTTAATTCAGCTTCTACCTGAGGAATACCAGAACCTTTAATATCCTTATCCGAACGGGTCAATCTTGCACTTAGAAAGATTATAAAAATATACATAATTAAAATTATGAAAATATTGATGACCCAGTTCGACTGGTCTTGGTATAAGTGTTGAAAAAAATGAAAAGCTTCTTCGATTAAAAAACGAAAGGAGCCGACAGTTATACCCACGATAAGCCCGACAAGAATTCCTCGAGCCACTTGTGATAAAATTGAGCTCGAAGCAAAGTCAAATTCCTTTTTAGAGCTTACTTTGTGTGATTCTTCCTCCATAATTTCTTCCTTTTCTTAATTTTCTTTTGGGGTAGCAACCATTGACTTAATGGGCTCAAAGCTTGTTCTGTGAATGGTTGTTAAGCCAAGTTTAGCTAAACCTTCCAAATGTTTTGCTGTACCGTAACCTGCATTTTGAGCAAAATCATAACCTGGGAACTCCTGGTCATAGTTTGCCATGATCTTATCTCTGGTAACTTTAGCTATAATCGATGCTGCTGCAATGGATAGGGAATTAGCATCACCTTTGATGATAGATGTCTGAGTGATCGGCAAGTCCAACCTCATAGCATCAATCAAGAGGTGTTGAGGTTGTGGTTGAAGTTGCGAAACAGCGTCATTCATGGCTAGTTTCGTCGCTTCATAGATATTGACTTGGTCAATGACATGATTGTCCATAATCCCAATCCCGATTGCTAAAGCATGATTTTTAACAGCTTGAAAAATTTCCATGTGCTTCTTTTTAGGAATCTTTTTACTGTCATTTAGGCCCTTTATTTTGCAATCTTTGGGGAGAATAACCGCAGCAGCCACAACTGGTCCTGCTAGAGGACCACGTCCAACTTCATCAACACCTGCAATCAAGCTGATACCCTTGGCATAGAGTTCCTTCTCATATCTGAGCATAGTTTCCAAGCGGTTATTTTCATCAAGTTCAGCTTGTATTTCTCTTTTTCTTTTTAGGATTTCCTTTTGAACTCCAGCTCTGGGGTCTTTTCCTAATTCTTCAAAAAGTGAACTTTCTAGGTCTGTAATGGTTGGTAATAGTTCTTTTACTTCTTTAATCGTTGCCATTGAGATCATCCAAGGTATCTAAGGTGTAGTTTCCAAGTTTTCCATCGCGAACCTCTTTAACAAAGAGACTATAAAAACGATCATAATCATCTCGGAAACCAAGTAGGCGAGTCATATCCATAATAATTTCTGGCGCTTCATCATCCAGATTCATCTGTTTAAAACGCTCTTGCAGTCTTTCTGGATAATGGTTTTTAAAGTAATTAATACCAAAGATTGTAACCTCATCCATTGGCAGTAATTGATCCTTGATTGCTCCCGTAAGCGCAAGTTTGAGTGCAACAGTTTCATCTTCAAATTTGGGCCAGAGAATCCCTGGAGTATCCAAAATTTCTAAATCCTTATTGGTTTTAAGCCATTGTTGGCCTTTTGTCACACCTGGTTTATTACCAACTACAGCAATTTTCTTACCAGCCAAACGATTCATCAGAGTTGATTTTCCTGCGTTTGGAATCCCGATAATCATGGTGCGCAAGGTTTCGATTTGAATACCACGTTCTTTTTGACGAGCAATCTTATCTGCCATGAGTTTCTTAGCAGCATCAGTCACGACTTTAACTGTAATTTGCTCTTTAGAATTGATAGCAAGTGTTTGAATTCCTTGTGATTCAAAGTGCTGATGCCATTCTTTAGTAAGGATTGGATCAGCAAGGTCAGCCTTGTTTAATATTAAGAGCTTCGGTTTATCTCCAACAATTTTAGTAAGCATGGGATTCTGACTAGATAAAGGTAGTCTTGCATCCACCAAAACCGTTACAAAATCAACAAATTTTAAATTTTCCTGGACCTGTCTTCTGGCTTTAGACATATGCCCTGGAAACCATTGAATAGTTGCCATTATTATTCCTTCTCTTCAAACAAACTTCTTATATATTCATAAATCAACACTGTCTATTTTATCATATTTTGGCCTTTTTTGCAGATGCTTTGGATTTGAACCAGCAAAAAGCCCCTATTAATGAGATAGGAGCTTTAAAAATTTTATTGATGAATAGCTTGTGCTGCAGTAATCAATGTAAGGTTGTATACGTCGTCTGAGCTACATCCGCGAGAAAGGTCGTTAACTGGCTTATTCAAACCTTGCAAAACAGGACCTACGGCAGAGAATCCACCAAGACGTTCTGCAATCTTGTAGCCGATGTTACCAGCTTCGATACTTGGGAAGATGAATACTGTTGCTTGTCCAGCAACCTTACTTCCAGGAGCTTTCAAAGCGGCAGTTTGTGGATGGAAGGCAGCATCAAATTGCAATTCTCCATCAATTTCAAGGTCTGGGCGTAATTCGTGTGCACGTTGTGTAGCTGCTACTACCTTATCAACGTTTTCACCAAAACCAGAACCTTTACTTGAATAACTCAACATTGCAATTTTTGGTTCGATACCAAACATTTTTGCTGTAATTGCAGAGTTGATAGCAATTTCAGCTAATGCGTCAGCGTCTGGATTGATGTTAATTGCACAATCACCAAATAGGTAACGTTCATTTCCGCGTACCATTAGGAAGGCACCTGATGTACGAGTTACATTTGGACGAGTTTTGATAATTTGAAGAGCTGGACGAACTGTTGCAGCAGTTGAGTGAAGTGCACCTGAAACCATACCATCAACCAAGCCCATATACACCAACATTACACCGAAGTAGTTAACATCTTCTCGTAAAGTTTTACGAGCTTCTTCTTCAGTCATTTTACCACCGCGGCGCTCTACCAATGCAGCAACCATTTCATCAAATTTAGCGTAGTGGTCAGGGTCAATGACTTCGTAACCTTCTGTAATTCCTTCGATTTCAAGGTAAATTTTAATTTTTTCTGGTTTACCTAGCAAGACAGGAATTACATCTGTTTCATTTACTAGACGTTTAGTTGCTTGAAGAATACGAGGTTCTTTCCCTTCAGGGAGAACAATACGTACGTTTTTGCCAACTAGGTTGGCTTTTAGACTCTCAAAAACTTCCATGAGTTTTACTCCTTTAATTTTATATAATTGATAACTTAGTAATAAGGTTCTTAAAATCATCCGGTAGAGGACTAGAAATTTCTAACTGTTCTTCTAGAAAAGGATGATAAAAGGACAAGAAATGACAATGTAGCGCCTGGCGCTCAATGCCATGCTCAAGACTTCCACCATAAAGGTCGTCTCCAAGCAAAGGAAAACCAATATGAGAGAAATGAACACGAATCTGGTGGGTTCTACCAGTATGCAAACGAATATCTACTAAATGAATATCCCCAAAAGATTCAACGATTTTATATTCGGTATGGGCATATTTGCCACCCTTGGCAACACGTCTGGTGATAATTGAGTCGATATCTCTTGCGATGGGAGCAATAATATTACCTTGTGGTTCTAACACTCCTGCTCCTTTAACTAATGCAAAATATCGTTTTTCAATAGCTTTTTTCTGGAGTTGTTTGTCCAACCGAGCGTGGGCATATCCATGTTTTGCAAATAGCATTAAACCAGATGTATCACGGTCGAGCCTTGTTACAATATGAACTTGCTGATTCTCATAGGCCTGTTTTACGTAATATCCTTTGATATAATTTGCAATGGTATTAGAGTGATTGACACTCGGAATAGAGGCAATTCCAAAAGGTTTATTTAATATGAGGAAATGGTCATCTTCAAAGAGGAATTCCAAGGGATAATCAATAGCTTCCAAAGTTTCGAACCCCTCTTCAGCCGGAATATCAATGACAACTAGGTCACCGATATCTAAAAGATAGGTTGCGTTTTGCGGTTGCCCATTCACAAGAATTTGGCCACCTCTAAACTTTATTTAGCAAGTAGACCTTTAGAAACTTCGTGTTTTTTGAGGAAGGTTTTTACCTTGACGTGTTCATCAGCAGTAAATTCAAATCTCATAACTCATCAACCTCACCAATAAAGGCATCTTTGACACGATTCCAAAAACTTGTATGGCTTGGTGTTGCTACGAAATGAATCTTATGATGATCAATTTGATACTCAATTCGTTCAATGTTTCGGAAGGAATAGATACTGTTATCGACAGAAATCGTATGATAGTCATTTCGAGTTGGAAAGACTTCAATCTTATCCTTCTTCGGTACAATAACTGAAGAACCAAGTGTTCGATAGATCCGATTGTTTAAACTGGCAATTTCCGTTAATTGAATAGCTTCAATAGTTGGATGTAAAACAGCACCACCGAGAGATTTATTATAGGCGGTACTACCAGTTGGTGTGGAAACAGTTAAGCCGTCCCCACGGAAGCGCTCAAAATGTACATGGTTAATGACTACGTCAGCTACCATGGTACGGTCTGAACGACGAATACTAGCTTCATTAAGAGCGCGATAAGTTTTAACTTCACCATTTTCCAGATGTACTTTTACATTTAACAATGGATATGAGACCTTGGCCCCAGTATCCAGTTGTAAATTGGTAACTAGTTGCTCCAATTCAAAGTCTCTATAATCTGTAAAAAAACCTAAATGACCGGTGTGAACACCAACGAAACGGACCTTGTCCAACTGGTCTTCATACTTGTGAAAAGCAGAAAGAAGCATTCCGTCACCTCCAATAGAGACAACGATATCTGGATTTTTATCATTAAGTATGAAATTATGCTTTTTAAAAAGGTCTTTCAACTCATATAAAACTTTTCTACTCTGTGGTTTTCGGTTTGCGATCAGATCAACCCTTTTACCTGTATTCTTCATCTGTATCGTCACTATTTCCTACCCCGTCATTTAATTTGCGATGCAAAGGATCAAAGAGTGCTTGTGCCTCTTGGATATCATCCCGAATCTTACTCATTTCCTCATCTAGCTGGTGAGAAATCCGAGCTGTGATTTCCAGGCGTTCCTTGATTTCTTTCGGAAAATCTCCCTGATACTTATAATTAAGAGAGTGTTCAATCGTCGCCCAAAAATTCATTGCTAAGGTACGGATTTGAATTTCAGCTAATATGGTTTTTAGAACCATTAATAGTGTCAACCGTATATTCAATGATAATATGATAAGAACGATAACCTGATGCTTTTGCGATGGTTGATGTAGTCTCGCTCTTGGATAATTCTCATATCCTGTCTTTTATGCAGAATAGATACTACTTCTTTAACGTCATCTACAAACTGGACCATTACACGTAAACCAGCGATATCTTGCAAGTCATTTTCAAGAGTTGCATAGGTAATCCCTCTGCGTTCCATCTTTTCCTTGATACTTTCGATAGGTTTAACACGACCTGTAACAAATTCAATCGGTGAATGTCGATTTTGTTTGCGATACTGTTTTCGAATTCCACGCAATTTAATTTTCAACTCGCCAACAGCTTGAATGTAAGGATCTCAAAAAAATTCTTCCCATTCAGTAATCATAAATCTTATTGACTCACCTCTCTTAGCTTTTTGGACTTATTTACTCTTTGATTTTTAAGCAAAAAATCATATACAATAAATACAGTAAATATTATACCATAAATCGCTTTCAAAGATAAAGAAAAGGTTCCGAAAATGAAACATTTAGAAATCGAATTAAAAACCCTTCTCAAGAGGGAAGACTACCTCAACTTAAAAGAATTATTTTCTGATGTGAAGCCTGTCACCCAAAAAAACTATTATATAGATAGCCCTGATTTTATCCTTCGTAAGAATAAAATCGCTATGAGAATTCGTACTTTTGAGGATAGCGCTGAATTAACTATTAAAATTCCTCAAACCGTTGGTAACATGGAATATAATCAAACACTTAGTTTTGAAGATGCAAATATTTGTTTAGATCAAGCAGTGATTCCTGCTGGCCTCGTTCTAGAAGAATTAAGAAACAGAGGTATCCAAATTACAAACTGGCTTGTTCTAGGATGTCTAACCACTATTCGTTATGAAAAAGAGACTGATATTGGGCTTATGGCTCTGGATGAAAGTCACTACTTTGATGTTACAGACTTTGAACTAGAATTAGAGGTAACTAATCAGGAAAAAGGAACAGCAGATTTTCTAGCTTTTTTAGAAAAAAACGATATTGAATATCAGAAGGCAGCATCAAAATTAGTTCGATTTATAGAAAAAAGAAAAAAAGACTGAAATTATCTACTTTTTTTGGTAAAATAGAAGGGATAAAAAATAATTGAAATCAATTTCATAAAAGTCTTAAAGGTTATCCTTAATCTTTAGAATTTAAGGATTTTATTAAGGATTTTATGTTTGAGATTCATATAATTATAGAGGACGGTTTATCAATGTCAGATACAAAAAATATGAAGCTTTTTGCTCTTAATTCCAATAAGGAAATTGCTCAAAAAATTGCAGAAACAGTTGGTGTTCCACTCGGGAAAGTATCTTCTAGACAGTTTTCTGATGGTGAAATTCAAGTAAATATCGAAGAAAGTGTTCGTGGATATGATGTCTATATCATCCAGTCTACTTCTTATCCTGTCAGCAACCATTTGATGGAACTTTTGATTACGGTAGATGCTTGTGTTCGCGCCAGTGCAAGCACAATTAACGTTGTTATGCCTTATTTTGGTTATGCTCGTCAAGACCGTATCGCTTCTTCTCGCGAACCTTTAACAGCTAAACTAGTTGCCAATATGCTGGTTAAAGCTGGTGTTAATCGCGTCCTTACTCTCGACTTGCATGCTGTCCAAGTCCAAGGTTTCTTTGATATTCCAGTTGATAACCTTTATACTGTCCCTCTATTTGCAAAGCATTACTGTGACAAAGGTCTATTAGGACCTGATGTGGTTGTTGTTAGCCCTAAAAACTCTGGGGTTAAACGTGCACGTAGTCTAGCAGAATACCTAGATGCACCAATTGCCATCATTGACTACGCTCAAGATGATTCAGAGCGTAACCAAGGCTACATTATTGGAGATGTGGAAGGTAAGAAAGCCATCTTGATTGATGATATTCTAAATACTGGTCGTACCTTTGCTGAAGCTGCGAAAATCGTTGAACGTGAAGGCGCTACAGAAATTTATGCTGTCTCAAGTCACGGTCTCTTCGTTGAAGGTGCTGCTGAATTATTGGATGCAACCAAAATTAAAGAAATCCTTGTGTCCGATTCAGTAGCAACTCAAGGTAAGACTCCAAAAAATGTCAAATATATCACAGCAAGCGAATTAATCGGTGATGGTATCGTTCGTATTCACGAGAGAAAACCACTCAGTCCACTCTTTAAATAAGAAGGTGCTCCTTTGATTTATTTAGATAACGCTGCTACTACTCCCATGTCTCTACTTGCTATTTCAACAATGACAAAAGTCATGCAGGACATTTATGGTAATCCTTCAAGTATTCATAGTCATGGTCGGCTAGCTAACAAATTACTTAGAGAAGCTCGCCAAGACCTGGCAAAACTTTTGGGAACTAAACCTGATAACCTATTTTTCACAGCAGGGGGTACAGAGAGTAATAATACAGCTATCATTGGCTACTGTTTGAGAAATCAGCATCGAGGAAAACATATTATCACGACGGCTATTGAACATCATTCTGTACTAGAACCAATCGAGTATCTAGTCAAGCAATTTGGGTTTGAAGTAACCATCATCCAACCAGATAGGCAGGTAATCACTGCCCAACAAATCCAAGAAGCTCTACGCAATGACACTATTCTAGTTTCAACTATGTTCGTCAATAACGAAACTGGTACCCTCCTTCCCATTGCTGAGATTGGAGAACTCTTAAAAAATCATCCTGCCGCTTATCATGTGGATGCAGTTCAAGCAATTGGAAAAATCCCTATTATCCCTAATGAGTTAGGAATTGACTTTTTAAGTGCCTCTGCCCATAAGTTTCATGGTCCAAAAGGTGTCGGTTTTCTATATGCCTCAGATGCTAACTTTGATTCTTACCTTCATGGTGGGGATCAGGAAAGAAAAAAACGGGCTGGAACCGAAAATCTACCTGGAATTGTGGCTATGGTCGCTGCTTTAAAGGAAGAACTGGCAAATCATGACCAAAACTATCAAGCTGTAAATGATTTACAAAAGGTATTTCTAAGAGAGATTGAAGGCTGTTCCTACTATCTCAATCAAGGAAAAAAACAGCTTCCTTATGTCTTAAATATTGGATTTCCAGGTCAAAAAAATGATCTACTACTACTTCGACTAGATTTGGCTGGAATCTCTATCTCCACAGGCTCTGCTTGTACTGCTGGGGTTGTTCAACCAAGTCATGTTCTTAAAGCTTTCTATGGAGAAGATTCTCATCGTTTATCAGAATCGGTACGAATCAGTCTCTCCTCTCAAAACACAAAGGAAGAAATCATTCAGCTCGCAAATACATTAAAAGAAATAATTGGAGAAAAGTAAATGGCTTTTGAACAAACTATTCGTCTATCAAATTGTTTGTATGACTACACTATTAGTCCTTCTGTAAAAAAATTCACTCTTAAAGATAATACTTTCTTTGAAACTAAAGTTGGTAATTATGAATTAACTCGTCTACTCGAAAAAGTTCCAAACAGTGGTGAAGGATTTAAACTTAAGATTGTTATTAATAAAGAATTGACAGGTGCTAAGATCAATATTACTGACAAATCTGGTTTACGTTTAGTTGATATTTTTAAATCTGAAGACCATGAGATTCATCAGCAAAAATTCTATTTCTTAATGGATAGCTTAGTTGAACGTGGCGTATTCACTAAAACCACTAGATAGAAGGTCTTAACATGTTTCAACTAACCTATCTAGATGCATATCAGGTTGAGCGCACACTAAATTATGTAGATTATGATGAACTAATGCTATCCTTATCAGGATGTGTTACTCTTCCAGATTCCTACCGTGTAACTTCTCTCACTTTTCAAGATAAGCTTATTTATCAGGGATTTGTTGGAGATTTATACCGTTTTCTTAAAACAATTGATTTAACAAAAGATAAACTAAGATTTTTCTTAGTTTTTTCTTGTTTTTGTTGATTTTTTCACAAACTTGCTATACAATAGAATTAGAAAGGTTGTGATATTGTGAAAGAAAAACAATTTGATATTCCTAAAGCCACAGCAAAAAGACTTTCTCTATACTATAGAATTTTTAAACGCTTTAATGGGGAAAAAATTGAAAGAGTAAATTCCAAGCAAATTGCAGAAGCTATCGGGATTGATTCAGCTACTGTCAGACGTGACTTTTCATATTTTGGTGAACTTGGTCGTCGTGGATTTGGTTATGATGTCAACAAATTAATGACATTTTTTGCTGATCTTTTAAACGATAATTCTATTACCAATGTTATGTTAGTTGGTATTGGGAATATGGGACATGCACTCCTCCACTATCGTTTCCATGAACGCAATAAAATGAAGATTATCATGGCCTTTGATTTGGACGAACATCCAGAAGTCGGAACCGTTACAGAAGATGGTATCCCTATTTACGGTATTTCCCAAATTAAAGATAAAATGAAAGATGCTGATGTAAAAACTGCTATCTTGACTGTCCCTAGTGTAAAATCACAAGAAGTTGCAAATCTCCTGGTTGATGCGGGTATTAAAGGGATACTCAGTTTTTCTCCAGTACACCTTCATCTACCTAAAGATGTTGTCGTGCAATATGTTGATTTGACTAGTGAATTGCAAACACTCCTCTATTTTATGCGTAAAGCAGATTAGAGAAAGACCTTTTTAAGAAGCTACTATACAAGAAAAAAACCTGTATTGTATACAGGTTTTTTAGATGAGGTCTGTCTTCTCACGATAACTAAAATAATCGGAGTGTGAAACAATTAGATGGTCTAATAAGACCAAACCCATTAATTCACAGGCTTCTTTGACAAGTTTCGTAACATGGTCATCATTGGGGCTAGGAACTACTGCTCCTGATGGATGGTTATGAACCAGAATCACAGATGTTGCCATATGCTTCAAAGCATAGTGGAGAATTTCTCTGGGTTCAGCAATGCTTCTCGTGGCAGACCCGATAAAAATAGTCTGCTGGTGAATGATTTGATTTTGAGTATTCAAATAGAGCGCCACTAGGTGCTCTTGTTTTTTATCTCCCAGCTCAGCTTGCATCTTTTTAGCTAATTTTCGACTGCTAAGAATACTCTCCATTTCCACTGTTTCCCTTTTATGGATACGGTAGCCTAATTCAATAACGGCTTGTAATTCGATGGCCTTAACACGTCCAATACCCGATAGAGTCTGCAATTCCTGTAGACTCATTCTTTTGAGGTCAGTTAAAAATGTCAGCTGATTTAAGACCTTCTGTGCTATTTCAAAAACATTGGCCTGTTTTGTGCCTGTCCTTAGTAATATTGCCAGTAATTCTTGGTTGCTAAGTGCTTCTACTCCTTCTTTGACTAGTCTCTCTCTTGGTAAAAGCGAATCTTCTTGAAATGAAATACTATACATAAAAATCCTCCTCACTTTATTATTCGTGAGAAGGATGCTTAATTTCATAAAAACTAGTTATTTTTAGATTTTTTCAAGTGCTAGTCGTAAATCTTCAATCAAATCATCGACATTTTCAAGACCGATTGAAAGTCGAATTTGATTTTTAGTTACTCCTGCTGCTTCGAGATCAGAGTCAGACAATTGAGCATGGGTTGTAGTTGCCGGATGAACGACCAATGATTTGGCATCTGCTACGTTTGCAAGGTTTGAAAAGATTTCTAAGCTATCAATCACCTTACGAGCTTCTGCTTCTCCGCCTTTAACATGGAAGGTAAAGATTGAACCAACACCTTTTGGTAAATATTTCTCCGCTAAGGCATGGTAAGGGCTATCAGCTAATTTTGGATAATTAACTTTTTCAACTTTCGGATGGTTCACAAGGAAATCAACGATTTTCTCAGCGTTTTGCACATGACGTTCAACACGGAGAGATAGTGTTTCAAGACCTTGTAGGAGCAAGAATGAGTTAAATGGTGAAAGGGCAGCTCCCATATCGCGAAGCAATTGCACGCGAGCAGCAACGATAAAGGCTGCAGCACCTACATCTCGAGTATAGCTCAAATTATGGTAGCTTGGATCTTCATTGACGAATTGAGGGAATTTCCCTGAAGCAGCCCAGTCAAATTTACCGCTATCAACAATGACACCGCCAATAGTTGTACCGTGTCCACCGATAAATTTAGTTGCCGAGTGAACTGAGATATCTACACCGTGTGAAAAGACATTAATGAGATATGGTGTTGCAAAAGTATTATCAGAAACTAAAGGAATTTTGTGTTTGTGAGCAATTTCAGCTATTTTTTCGATATCAGGAATGTTGATAACTGGATTACCCAAAGTTTCAATCAAGACAAGTTTGGTATTATCTCCAATCGCTGCTTCCACTTCTTCTAAATGATCTATATCAACAAAAGTTGTGGTGATTCCGTATCGAGGAAGGGTTTCTTTCAAAAGGTTAAAGGTACCACCGTAGATTGTTGAAGCTGCAACAACATGATCACCTGCATGAGTAAGTCCAAGGATAGTATAAGTAAGAGCTGCCATTCCAGAAGCTGTGGCAAGCGCACCTACACCGCCTTCAAGAGCTGTAATACGCTCTTCAAAGGCTGAAGTTGTTGGATTGGTAATACGAGTATAGATATTTCCAGCTTTTTGAAGGGCAAAAAGGTCTGCACCCTCCTGTGTATCTTCAAATACAAAAGATGTTGTTTGGTAAATTGGTACAGCACGAGACTTGGTAGTAGCATCTACCACTTGACCTGCATGCAATTGTAGGGTTTCAAATTTAAATTCACGAGTCATATTTAGACCTCCAAAGATTTCATTAAATTAATTGTATCATCAATGACAGTCAGTTACAAATACAACTTTGTTATATATTGGCATAAGCAACAGCTATGGCTATGCCTGATTGAGAAAAATAGCAATCGTTTATTAGAATTGTAGAACTTTTTTCAGATAGTTTAAAATGTTTGTTTTCACTTCTCCCATACTTTATAATGAATATGAAGGAGAAGACTATGACAGAAATTACTCATGAAATTGATTCAAACTTTGCAGGGCGTTTAAATATCTTGCGTGCTGGTGTGCTCGGAGCCAATGACGGGATCATTTCCATCGCTGGAGTTGTTATCGGGGTTGCCAGTGCAACAAGCAATATCTGGATTATTTTCCTCTCAGGATTAGCCGCAATTCTTGCTGGTGCCTTTTCTATGGCTGGTGGCGAGTATGTATCTGTATCCACTCAGAAAGACACTGAGGAGGCCGCTGTAGCCCGCGAACAACTTCTTTTAGATAAAGATATGGATGCTGCTAAAAAATCCCTCTATGCAGCTTATCTTCAAAATGGTGAGTGTGAAACATCTGCTCAACTACTAACCAACAAAGCCTTTTTGAAAAATCCACTCAAGGCTTTAGTTGAGGAAAAATACGGAATCGAGTACGAAGAATTTACTAATCCTTGGCATGCTGCTATTTCTAGCTTCATCGCTTTTGTTCTTGGTAGTTTACCACCAATGCTTTCCATTACTATCTTTCCAAGTGACTATCGCATCCCTGCTACTGTTTTTATCGTTGCGATTTCTCTATTGATTACAGGTTACACCAGTGCCAAACTCGGAAAAGCCCCAACCAAAACAGCTATGATTCGTAACCTTTGTATCGGTTTGTTAACCATGGGAGTGACCTATCTATTGGGTCAGTTGTTTAGTATTTAAGAGAAAAAAATGATGCTGGGTAAAAACTAGCTTTAAAATAAAACCACACAGTGATTTCAGTCTTGAATTCCATCAAGAAGAAAGAAATACTGTGTGGTTTTTTGAATAATAGATATTTTAGAGGCTGGATTCTTGACTAATTTTGTGAAATTCATAGTCATGAAGGTGAATCCTACTCTGTTTCGACTGCTTGTTGGTTCCTAACACGTACTCTTCTAAAGCAACAAATAATCTATGCTCTACCATTTTCAGGGTTCATTTGAGCGATTTTATGTCCAGAGAAGACTTAAAGAGCATAAGCGAACAGTGCATTTTCATAAACATAGCTGAAAAAAAGTCAGGGCAATCAGTATGAGAATTTTCCTATAGAAACATTTGACTTGGGATACTGTCAACAAATAAACTAATTATTTAATATTCATGAATTGTTAGAATATAACAGAACAGAATTACTTCCAAACTCAACTGATTTATGTTATAACCTGTAAACATTATCAGGATTTTTCTATGTGTTCTTTGTTACTGTAATTATAAAGTATGACATGAGAAAGTGATTCTTTCTGAACCTCTGAAATATCAAATGACGCAACATCTGATAAACATAAATTGATGATGCGATAGACCTAACTTTATACACATGATACACATAAGTAAACTGAATGTCATTGTCTTCTTCAGGAGTATTTGTAAGTTTTATCAACTAAAAAAAGCGCGATTGTCAAGATAAGATACTAGGATTTAAAATTGACTTATTTTTTATCAAAACACGTAAATAAATCGCAATCACTTACTTTTTTCTTTAAAAGATTCATATAATTTTTTATAGAACTCTTTTATATCTTTTTTCTGAGAATTCAACTCTTCTTTACCATAGTCAAAATTTGCTACTACAAATCCCTCGTCAGCATCAGAAAAAGTAAAAAATTCTATTTCAATGAGTTTATTATGCTTAGAGTCCTCTATAGTGTCTCCTAAATTATTATTAAATCGCTTCACTTCTTCTTCACGAACTCCGAACCCCATAGCAGCTCCATTTGCAATGATGTTTGAAAATACTTCTTCTGAAGACGCTACTTCTTTTACAGTTATGAAGTATGTAGCTTCTTCTGTTTCTACTTCTTTCACTTTATTCCATTTTTCTGTATCACTAGAAGAAACCGTATAAACTGTTAACTCCAGTGTTGGTTTATTAGTATTTTCTTTTATGATCATTTGTTTTCCAAAGAAGAAAATACCAAGTAGCCCAGCTACAAAGATCAAAGCAATATAAATTATCTTTTTCATACATTATCCCCTATATCTTTCATATCAATGATCACATCAACTTTGTTATAGACAGCTGGATCATGAGTTGCTATAATAACATATTTGTCTTCATCTCTTTCATTTAATAATAAACGAATAATTTCTTTTTCCAATCTCACCATCTAAAGCTCCTGTAGGTTCATCTGCTAAGATAATTTTACGTGGTTTCATTAACATTCTGGCAATAGCTACACGTTGAGCCTGCCCTCCAGACAATTCATATATTTTTTGATGTAAATAGTCGCTCGACAGTCCTACTTTTTCAAGTACATCAGTTATTATTTTTTTGTCTTTAGTGATAAGTTTCAAATTATCATATACTGTTTTGTTCTCTATTAAAGAATAATTCTGAAATACATATCCAACAGTATTTTTAAAGAAGGTTCTTTCTTTTATCTTCCAAATATCCTGTTCATCAACTAAAACATTCCCACTATCAATTTTTTCTAATCTTCCTATAATATTAAGAAGAGTACTCTTACCAGAGCCAGAACCTCCAATCAATGCATAGCTTTTTCCAGATTCAAATCTTAAATTTAAGTCTGTAAAGATCTTTTTTGAGCCGAAACTTTTTGAAACGTTCAAAAGGTCAATTGTCATGTTTCATCTCCTTTTAAAATTTTAGTATAGCTTTCAGATAATTTTCTAAAACTCATGATTATTGACAACATCAAAACCAGCAGAGAAGCAAGACCAATATATAGCAGCTCTATTTGCCCTGTCATAAGAAATGTAAATAGAATAACCATTGTAATAGTCATCATAAAGTACTTGAGACTTGAAATTGCTATATATGTTTTTGACAGACCCAAAATGATTTTTTTCACATATTCATTCTGTTTTAGGGCAATATAAAGTTGGACATATTGATAAATGAGTATAAAGACAATACTGTAAATTATCTTCTGCAAGATTTGTGACAGTAGAATTTGGTGCTCTAAGGATTGGATCTTCAACTTCACAATTTGGTAAACATCTACTGGATTCATTGAAACATTCAACTGGGTAGTCATCTCATTTATTTTTTTTACCGCTTCAGGACTAAAAAGAGATTTATATAGTATATTACTAGCCAAAGAAAACTTGTTGTTTTCGATCATTTTGTCTGTATCTAACACAACAACAATGTTATCTTTGCTATCTGCTACACTTGCCATTGGAAAAATATCTTTATTTTTATGATCGATATCAGCATCCTCATTGAAATAAAAAATTTTATCACCATCAGGAATTATTTGTACTGCAAGCTCTTCTTTTGTATAGTTTGTTCCAATAAATTGTTCTGCTACAACTGTATTCTCAATAGATTTCTGGTTTTCTTTCCATTTTTCAGGAATATAGATGGTTGCTATCTTATTATCTAAAAGATGATAGTTTGTTCCATTCACTTTATTTTGTAGGTTAGCACCTGTTTGATTGATATAAATCAGATCTTTATTTATTTCTGGGTTCGTTATTCCATCATTTTCTAATTGTTTAGAAAGTCTTCTAAAGCATGAGATGTATCTGGAACATAGGCCGAGGATCGTTCTATATATAAATAATCTAAGTTTTTTAAGGAAGCAGCTATCTGTAGATACTGACCATCCGAATCACTTACTTCTCCATTTTTAGCAGAGTTATTTTCAATTCCAAGGAACTCAATCCTTCTCCAGTCTTTTACTGTGTCCCATGGTACTAAATTCTGTATCTGTATGTTAATACTGGATTGACTACTCTTTGTTTCTTGTAAAAAAATTCCTGATACAACGATAATAATCGAAATAATGGCAAGCCATACGACAAAAATAAGCTTGTTTTTGGCCTTGTTTTTGATAATTTCAATGGGCTTTTCAATCTGAATCGTCAACCAAAATAAAACAAAGGTGATGAGATCAATGATTTGAAATAGTATAAAATTCGTTAAAAGCAGAGAGAAAAATAACTTAGAACTATAGGTGAAGAAACCATTTCCCAAAAAAGAACTGTAAAAAATCATCAAAAAAGCCATCATAATCAGTTCAAAAATAAGAGAAATGACATACTCTCTTCTAAGGTCGTATACAGGCAATCCCAAAGACCGTCGTATCACTCCTTCTTTAATCTGCCTCGTCCTAACAACAAATAAAACAACTAATAAAGTTAAGTAAATGGAACCCATTAACAGTATTCTTAAAGTTCCAGTGAATTGTAAGATTCCTCCTATATACCAAGGATAAGCCGTATATACTGTTTGTAGTCCAGTCATCGTAAGTGGTTTCAAACTGTCTATATTTATTTTTCCAAGGGTGTAATACATCCCTATTATTGGTGCTGACTTTAATTGTTCATTATTTACATCATCGAAATTTACATACTTCAACTGACCAGAACTCTGAACGACCGGCTTGTAAATGGTAACATTTTCCGTTTTTGATAGGTCACGAATCATTTCGTAAATTTCGTTATTGGAAAGATTGCTTTTTCCTTGAATAGAAAAGGCACCATCAATTGGTAAAGGTATGGGCGTCTCGGTATCGCTAATAGTGACCAGACCAATTGCAGCAATCAAACAAAAGAAGAATCCAATAGTACATAATTTTAATTTCATAAGCATTTACCATATTACAAAAGACCCTAACTTATAATCGGCTCTCTTGTTTTCATAAATTATTTTTAAAATCTATAATAATCTCAATATGCATTTAAGCGAAAATTGTTTCAAGATTTTTTCTTGAAATGTCTATCTATAATCTTTTTTATCGTGAACTTTAACGTTCCCCAAATATTCGTTTGGGTTAATACTATGATTCCTTGACAAACATTTTTTTATTATATTTGAACAATCTTGCGATAACTTCTTGAAGTAATCATAAAGATTAGGACATAGACTAAAGCAAAGATACCACAAATGGAAAGTGTTACGCTTAACATCATAGCTGTATCCACACCACCAATAACCTTGATAATCAAACTCAACATGTGATAGGCAAAGGCTAGATGTAGGAAGGCGAAGATTACAGGGAGGAAGAATACAGTCAAGACTTGCTTGTTAATGGTTTGCTTGATTTGTTTTTGATCCAAACCAACCTTTTGCAAAATCACGAAGCGTTCACGATCCTCATAACCTTCTGAGATTTGTTTATAGTAGATAACCAGTACAGTTCCTATCATAAAGATGATAGAGAGGAAAATACCAATAAAGAGGACACCTCCATAGAGAGCATTCATTTGGGCAATTGCATCACTTGAACCATTACCCCCGTAAACCATAGCATCTTCACTTTTGAGATTATGGTTAAAATTATTTACATACGCATCAAAATCATCAGATAGCTTTAATTGTTCCTCTAGACTTGCGGTGACATCCATACCACCGTAGAACTGAGTGTAGACAGCAGAATCTTGGTACTGATCCAAAAAGCTTTGAAGATCTGGTACAACTAGGTAGTTAAAATCTGAAACTAAAAGGATATAGAGATTGGAAACATGGTTAGCTAAAAAATCTTGCTGGATTTCTTGCTTGATACTATACTCCTGACTGTTAAGACTAAATGATTTCTGACCTTTAAGTTGGTTATTTTTAGCCCAAAGACCTACTTCATTACCAGTAAGATTTAGCTTTTGTCCAGTCATTTTTTCATAGTCTTTTTGATCAAATACTAGAAAAACTGTCTTAGGTAATTCCGTGATTTGTTCTTTAGTCATGATGGTTAATTTAGTTCCATCTTGACTAGAAAGGCCAAAGCTAGCATAGCTAAGAACGTCTTTATTGCTAATCGTCAAGTTCTTTTCACTGGCATATTGAGTCAATAGTTGGTCTAAATTCTCAACTTCAATATTATTTCCCTTTGCCTTAACATCGAAATCATGAGGATACATGATATTTTTTATATTTTCAGAACCGTTGTAGATACTGGTTGCTGCTGACATAGTAACCAAAACCATGGTGGAAAGGATGGTAATGGTTGCTAAACCGACAGCGTTTTTCTTCATACGGAAGATAAGGTTAGAAACAGAGATGAGGTTATTTGGTTGGTAGTAATAACGCTTGTTTTTCTTGAGTAAGTGTAAGAAAACTGTAATACCCGCATTGAATAAGAGGTAGGTCGCAACAATTACCAACAGGACGGCTATAAAGAAAGTAACAGTCGCTGAAACTGGATCTTTTACGCTTTGTGCTAGATAGTAGCCACTACCTAGTGCAATTAGCCCTAGTAAAGTTTGAAGGACTAAGAAACGTCCCTTCTTCTCCCCTTTTACTTTTTCACGAGATAGTTGCAGAGCATCCATACGGATGATACGTAGGGTATTTAGAAACACAAGGACTAAAAAGATAAGACCAAATACTAGAAGAATTGAAAGGACTACGGACCATTGAAAGGTTGCGACTAGCTCTACCTTCATCTTTGCAAGTTTAAGCAATATAGCAAAGATGAGATTGTCAAAGAGGGCACCAATGCCAATCCCAGAAGTCACTGTTACTAAACCAAATATCAGGAGCTCCTTGAAGGTCATACCAATTAAATGGCGCTTTTCTAGTCCCAACATACCATAGACACCCAGTTCTTTTGAGCGATTTTTCATAACAAAACTATTGGCATAAAGGACGATAATGGCTGACGCAAGGGTGACGACAAACATACCAAATCCTAGAGTAGTTTGAATGGTGGATCCTCCACGGATTTCCGCAATCTTGGGATTGAAGGTCAGAGAGTAAAAGAGATAGCTGATAGTAACTGCCAAAATGACAGACAAAGCAAACGGATAATAGAGTTTGCGGTTTTTAATTAAGTTGGATATGGCCAGCTTATTGGTTAATCGAAACATACTAGTTCACCTCACTTGCCATAACAGTCAAGGTGTCAGAGATTTCTTGGAACATCTGACGATCCGTCTTTTCACCTCGATAAATTTGATTATAGAGAATACCGTCCTTGATGAAAAGAACACGTTTTGCACGGCTGGCCGCAGCTGTTGAGTGGGTTACCATGAGAATGGTCTGTCCTTGCTCGTTGATCTGATCAAAGATATCAAGGAGGGCTGCAGATGATTTAGAGTCTAGGGCTCCTGTTGGCTCGTCCGCAAGAAGAATTTCTGGTTCTGTGATGATAGCCCGTGCAACTGCTACCCTTTGTTTTTGCCCTCCAGAGATTTCATAAGGGTACTTCTCCTGCAATTGATTGATGCCAAGATTTTCGGCCGTCACGATCAACTTTTTCATCATTTCTGTAATAGGCTTTCTAGACAATACCAAAGGGAGTAAGATATTGTCTTTAACAGAAAGCGTATCTAACAAATTGAAGTCTTGGAAGACAAAGCCTAACTTTTCACGACGGAAGCTTGATGCTTCAGAATTTTTAATGATGGCTGTGTCAGTTCCGTTTAGGAAGACCTGCCCACGCGTTGGCTTGTCAAGCATAGCAAGAATATTGAGTAGAGTAGATTTACCAGATCCAGACTCACCCATGATAGCGACGTAGTCGCCTTTTTCAACGGTAAAGTGAATATCTTTCAGGGCTTCTACTTGGTTGCCTTGAAAGCGAGTTTTATAAATCTTTTGAACGTGTTTTACATCTAATAGTGTCATGATAATCTCCTTTTAAAATCCCATTAATTGAAACTGAGCCTGCATAATAGCGCAACCGAGCTGAACTCGCTCGATCTCTTTTGGACTTGGTTTACTTGTTTGTTTCTTGTAAAATATTTTTCATAGTATTGCTACTTTATCTTTCTTATATAAGTGTACTCTAAAAAAAGAGTTGGTTCCATAACATAACCTTACAAAAGAGGTCTGTAATCTTACATTTTTGTAAGATTGGATTATTTTTTTGATATGAACTACTATTAGTTTACCACAAATTTTTAAGCAAAAGAAAAACCCTTGATACTACAAGGGTTTGATTTTTTATGAATGGTAAAGCTATTTACCAAAACCAACCTTTATCATCATCGATAGGTTGAGCTTCTTTGATCTTGCGTGGGCCTGTTCCGTACATCTCCGCTTCGATATCTTCCTTAGTTGGTAGGATATAGGCTAGGATGATGTAGATGATGATTCCGAGTCCAAAATTTGCGATTGTAAAGATAGCGAAAATGAAGCGCACCAGTGTCACATCAAGATCCCATCTATCAGATAGTCCAGCAAGAACTCCTGATATCATACGATTTCGTCTCATTTTATAAAAATTTTTATTCATGATTTGTACCTCTTTCGGTATTCTTGAAGTAAGTATAACATGAACTAAAGCTCCCTGCATCAGTCCTTGGGCTGATTTGTAGTATGAGCTTCCCATGACAAAGACCACATCGATAACGTTTTGTATCAATTCGACGTTTTCTCTGATAGGCTTGGCCACAAGAGTGACACTTATAAACCAAAACTGGCTTTTGACGAGTGCTTGATAAGGGAGGAACAAAGCGGAGACCGTCCACTTCTTTTAACAGTTCCTTAAAGGTTAAATCTTTATGCTTATAACCTTTTCCCTCATAATAGAGATGATAATGACAGAGTTCGTGACGAACAATCTTCCGAAAAACTTCTAAGCCTAGCTCTTGATAGACTTTAGGATTAAAATCCAAATGCCCATCCTTAGGGAAAAATCGTCCACCTGTCGACCGCAGACGAGTATTCCATTGAGCCTGGTGTTTGAAAGGTTTTCCGAAGTCTTCTAAAGAAACTTGCCTAACGTAATCAGTTAGATTCATCTGGTGCAAGGAGCGACAGATTTACTTTTTCACGTTGGACATCGATTTTCTTCACCCAAACAGTTACCAAATCCCCGACGGATACGACTTGACTTGGATGCTTGATAAATTTCTTGCTCATGTGTGAAATATGAATCAGCCCATCCTCATGGATACCGATATCAACAAAGGCACCGAAGTCTACAACGTTACGAACGACACCTTCAAGCTTCTGTCCGACTTTTAAGTCTTTTATATCTAAGACATCCTGACGAAGGACTGGAGCATCAAAAGAATCACGGAAATCACGTCCTGGTTTGAGAAGGTCAGCGATAATGTCTTTAAGTGTTTCTTGACCGAGGTCTAGCTCTTGAGCCATTTCTTTGATAGAAACAGATTTGAGTTTTGCTTGCGCTTCTTCATTTAGGTCTTTAATATCCAAACGTTTGAAGAGTTCCTTGACCGCTGCATAGTTTTCAGGGTGAACTCCTGTATTGTCAAGTATATTGCTGCTTTCAGGAATACGGAGGAAACCTGCCGCTTGTTCAAAAGCCTTAGCACCTAGACGAGGAACCTTCTTGATTTGAGCGCGTGAAGTGATTTTACCTTCTTCCTCACGGTACTTAACGATATTTTCAGAGATGGTTTTGTTAAGTCCTGCAACGTGTGAAAGTAAGGCTGGACTAGCTGTATTGATATTGACACCGACTTGGTTAACCACTGTATCCACCACGAAATCAAGACTTTCAGATAGTTTTTCTGACTTACATCGTGCTGGTACTGGCCGACACCTATGGATTTGGGATCGATTTTAACCAATTCAGCAAGTGGGTCTTGCAAGCGACGAGCGATTGAGATGGCTGAACGTTTTTCAACGGTTAAGTCAGGAAACTCTTGACGGGCAAGTTCGCTGGCAGAGTATACAGAAGCTCCACTTTCGCTAACAATGACATAGCTGACTTCTGGAAAATCTTTGAGAACTTCAGCAACAAAGGCTTCACTCTCACGGCTGGCAGTTCCATTTCCGATAGCGATGATTTCAACACCGTATTGGCCAATCAAATCTGCTAAATCACGTTTGGCTTCCTCAATCTGACGAGCTGAAGCTGGTTTGACTGGATAAATAACTTGTGTTGTCAACATCTTACCAGTCGCATCAACTACTGCAAGCTTAGCACCTGTACGAAAGGCTGGGTCAAAACCTAGAACCACGCGTCCTTTTAGTGGTGCTACGAGAAGGAGATTACGAAGGTTTTCTGAAAAGAGTTGGATAGCTCCTTCTTCTGCCTTTTCTGTCAATTCAGTGCGAATACGGCGCTCGATAGCTGGCAATACTTTTTTCTTAACAGATTGTTGAATCACTTCGTCTATATAAGCATTCTTAACCTTGAAACGAGCAGCAAAGAAGGCTTGAATACGATCAACTGCATGCTCAAATCCAATCTTCAAAATGCCTAGCTTCTCACCACGATTAAGAGCAAGCGTACGGTAACCCTGCATATTGGCAACTGTTTCTGAGAAATCGTAATAAATCTGAAAGACTTGCTTCTCATCCAAACTTTCGTCCTTGACTTGTGAAGTAATCTTAGAATGTCTAAGGACCTCTTGATAAGTCATTGAACGCAAGTTGACATCTTCAGATAGTGCTTCAACCAAGATATCAACTGCACCCGCTAAAGCATCTTGTGGAGTCTCAAAACCTTCGCAGACAAATGCTTCTGCTTCTTTTTCTAGGTTAGAAACATTTTGTAAAATTAAACGAGCAAGTGGAAAAAGTCCAGCCTCACGCGCAATCGTTGCCTTGGTCCGACGTTTCTCCTTATAGGGAAGATAGAGTTCTTCTACATCTGCGAGTTTTTCAGCTGCTAAAATAGCTTCTTCCAATTCCTTGGTTAGCTTACCTTGCTCTTTGATTTTTGCTAAGACCGCTTCCTTACGATCATTTAGAGCAGTTAAACTCTTATCGAGGTCGATAATAGCCTTAATGGCTACTTCATCTAGACTTCCGGTCATATCTTTCCGATAACGGGCGATAAAGGGGATAGTTGCTCCTTCTGCTGTCAAAGACAAGACAGTATCAATCTGCTTTAAAGTTACACCCAAATCTTGGGAAATTTTTTCATATTTTTTATCCATGAAACTATTATACCATAAGGAAGAAAGCTTGTTTTCATTAATTTGTTGCTTTCATTCAAGTTAATAAAGATAAAAGCCATGTTTATTTTAAAATCCAACTATTTCTTAGAAATAATAGTATAATAGTGTTAACTAAAAGAATCGAGGTATGCCTTATGGCTGTTAAATTTACAAAAACTGATGACTTAGATAAGATGTTCGAAGAATTCGCCAAACTTCCAGATTTGAAGCAAGTAACATTTCCAGATGAAAAAGAAAAGAAAGATAAGGCAGAAAAGAAAAAATAGATGACACTCTTTCAAAGTTTACCTTCTAGTGGGTTACAAGCTGGTGCAATTTTCCTCTCCATCATCATTGAGGCCCTGCCCTTTGTCCTGATAGGTAGCATCATCTCTGGTGCTATTGAAGTCTATGTCACTCCTGAGAAAGTTTATAAAATTCTCCCTAAAAATCGCTTGGGGAGAATCTTTTTTGGTAGCTTCATCGGTTTTTTATTCCCTTCTTGCGAGTGTGGAATCGTTCCGATCATCAATCGTTTTTTAGAGAAAAAGGTCCCTAGCTATACAGCTGTTCCCTTTCTAGTAACAGCTCCTATCATCAATCCCATCGTACTTTTTGCGACCTATTCAGCCTTTGGTAATTCTATTCAAATGGTTATCCTAAGAGCTTTAGGCGCATTTCTAGTAGCTACTATATTGGGATTCCTTCTTGGTTTTGTTTGGGAGGGACCTATTCAAAAAGAAAATAGACTTGCTTGCCATGAGCATGATTTCTCTCACTTGACTAAAAGTCAAAAAATCCTTCAGGTCTTTATCCAAGCTATTGATGAATTCTTTGATATGGGGCGTTACTTGGTCTTTGGCTGTCTTTGCAAGCATGGTCCAAGTCTATGTACCAACTCGAATCCTGACATCTATCAGCGCAACACCACTACTTGCGATTGTTCTTCTGATGGTCTTATCTTTCCTACTATCCCTCTGTAGTGAAGCGGATGCCTTTATCGGATCTTCTCTTCTCTCTAGTTTTGGCTTTGCTCCAGTGCTTGCCTTTCTAGTTATAGGTCCCATGCTTGATGTCAAGAACTTACTCATGATGAAGAATTATCTTAAAACGCGATTTATTTGGCAGTTCATGACCATCGTAACTCTTGTTGTTCTTGTCTATTCTTATATAGTCGGGGTGATGCTATGATACGCTTTTTTATTTTGATGAGTTATTTTTTCTTAACCCTTTATCTACATCTATCAGGTAAGCTCAATCAGTATATAAACCTCCACTACTCATATCTGGCTTATATTACTATGTTTTTATCTTTGTTACTAGCCATTGTTCAAGCCTGTATTTGCTTCAAGCGTTTGAAAGAACATAGTCACTTACATAGTTTTTCAGCCAAGCTTGCTAGTTTTGCCCTCTTAAGTTTACCCTTGTTAGTTGGATTTACCTTTCCAACTGTCACTCTGGATTCACAAACAGTATCGGCAAAAGGATATTATTTCCCTTTGTCGGAAGGAACTGACAAAGCAATCCAAGCAAGTGAAGGAACGAGCAGTCAGTATCTTAAGCCGGATACCAGTAGATTTTATTCACAAACAGCTCATGAAAATATTATTCGGAAGAGTGCAGATAAGTACTTAGCTCAATCTAGTATAGTTATCAATGATGAAAATTACCTGGAGGTCATGGAAGCTATCTACGATTTTCCAAACGAATTTGAAGATAAGGAAATCGAGTTTATTGGCTTTGTCTACAACGATCCAAACCATACCAATAGTCAATTTGTTTTTCGCTTTGGTATTATGCACTGTATCGCTGATTCAGGAGTTTTTGGCCTCTTGACCACTGGAAACACTAATCAGTACGAAAATAACACCTGGGTGAGAGTCAAAGGCAAGATTAGCAATCACTATCACAAAGAACTCAACCAAATCCTCCCAACTCTTGAGGTTCAATCCTTTGTAAAAGTCGATAAACCAGAGAATCCTTATGTTTATAAAGAATTTTAAAAAAGTAGCCTGAGTGGGCTACTTTTTCTTGTTTAGTAAGATTGAATGTTTGACGTATTCAAAAGATTAGTTTTCTGCATTACAGAATACTACTATCTGTTTATCTATTTTTTTCTTATAGGATTTAAACATCCAAGCTTAATTGTTGCCATTAGTTTTAAATGAATGTTCAGAGATCCATTTGGTGTAGCTAGATAACCTTTCATCTGTTAAGGATTCTACTGCAATAGTTACACACATATCGACCGCTTCTTCAACTGTTACAGAAAAACGATAACCATTTAACTGTAGAAATTTCACCAAAACGAAGAAAGCAGTTCGTTTATTAGCGTTTGCAAAAACATGCTTCTTGATTAATTGGACAAATAGTATCGTTGCCTTATCAAAAATTGTTGGATAAAGAGGTTTACCGAAGACAAATTGTTCTGGTAAATTGACAATCATATTTAAGGCAGAAGGACTAACTGTTTGAATTTTTTTCATTAGGTGAATACCGTTGAATTGCTAAAAGCATTGATTTTTTTCGATTTGCCTTTCTGTTAGATAGACTGTCATTTTTTTCCACCAAAGCTTTGAAAACATCATCATATTCATCAAAAATTTTGTCCAAATTTAAGTCAAAGGCATCATCAGATACATAAGAAATCTGATGTCCAGACTCTTCGGGAGTAAAGATAATTTCACCACTTGGTAACAATTTTGCTTCGTATTTTACACCACTTGGAATATTGAATTCACTTGGAATGGTGATGGTGATTGAATTTCCTTGTTTTCTTGTTTTTACTACCATCTGATTTCCTCCTTTGAAGTATTATAACAAATAATTACCGTAATTACAACGATAGAATATCAGCCAAAATACTCCTGCATGAGAAATTTCTTAAAACAACTCATCCGAATAAACCGAATAAGCATTTGGATCAGGGGCTTTGTAGTCGTTCATTGCTTGACCACATCTACAAGTCCATTTTCCCATAATTAACCTCAGTCACGACTTAATCTTTCAAGGAAAAAATGATTGAAATTTTTCCAGTCTCTTTTATCCTTGCTAACACTATGTTCATTTTATCAGAATCCTAGGACATTATCAAAAATCACTATATTATCTATAGAAAAAAGCTAGAGTTCCACAATTGGGAACCTCTAGCTTTTGCGTATCTGAGAACTATTTGGTCTCAGACTTTTTATTATCTATTAAAGCTCTGACTTCTTCCGCTCCAATCTCATCTCCCGCCTTGTCGAAGAGTTTAATAGCGTGACTAAAATAATCATAGGATTTACTCGAATCAAGTTTTCGATAAATCTCTCCCAATCCTCTATAAGCGCAGGCTTGAGCAATAAGATCATCTGTTTGTAAGCTTGCTTTAAGGACTGCTCCATATACATGATCGATTTTTCGATTTCCCCAATCTTAAATCGTAAATAACCTTGCTCATAATTATTGACAGAAGATTTTAGTGCATCCTCTGAAAAAGAATCTTCAATCACTTCTCGCTCTTTTTCTATATAGCTAAGAGCCGTTTGATAGTCATTCATTTCACGATAGACCATGGCTAATTGATGATAGGCGATATGTTCATTCTCACGATCCTTTTCTGTAATAGCCAAGTGAAGATAACGTTTGTAAACCTCTAAACAGTCTTCATACTTTTTTTCGTACAAATAGATATAGCCCATCAAGTTTAAAAGACTGTAATCTTTACAAGTTGCTAGGCAAAACTCTGCTTGAACTAATTGCTTAGCTTCATTAATCTTTCCCTCAAATAATAATTCCCAAGCTTTATCCATTAAAAGAACTCCTATATAATCTAAAATGATAATTATCTAAACGAAAAATACAAACGATTATCTCACAATATCTTTATACATATCTGGTCTTCTATCTCTAAACAAGCCCCAATTTAGGCGTTCATTCGCTCCCTTGTCAAGGTCATAAGTGGTTAAGAGGATTGCTTCAGCTTGTCTATCTGCTTGAGTCAAGATAGCTCCTGTTTCATCAGTCATAAAGGATGAGCCGTAGAAATTAAGACTGGAACTTTGGCCGCCGTTTTCTTCGCAAGGTTGAACTTCTTCCAAGCCATAACGATTAGCTGCAATCACTGGGACGATATTTGCTGCTGAGTGTCCTTGCATGGTACGTTGCCAATGACCACAACTATCTGTATCCAAAATAGGCTCTGAACCAATAGCTGTTGGATAAAAGAGTAATTCTGCACCATTTAACGCAAGACAACGGGCAGTTTCAGGGAACCATTGATCCCAACAGATGCCAATACCAATCTTGGCATAACGAGTGTCCCAGACCTTGAAGCCTGTGTTTCCAGGTGTGAAAGAATTTCTCCTGATAATAATGGTCATCTGGTATATGAGTTTTACGATAAACGCCCAGTACTTCTCCATCTGCATCAATGACAGCAATAGAATTGTATAAGACATTACCATCTTTTTCATAGAAACTGATTGGTAAAACGACCTTTAGTTCCTTGGCAATCACTTTAAAATGCTGAATGGCCGTATTCTCTGTCACCGACTGGGCATACTGGTAGTAGTCATACTGTCGCTCCTGACAGAAATAGGGACGTTCAAATAATTCAGGCAAGAGAATAATTTGAGCTCCTTGCTCAGCAGCTTGTCGAACTAGACATTCAGCTGTTTTGATATTGGTTTCCACATCCTTAGCGCATTGCATCTGAATGGCTGCAACCGTTACATTTCTCATCTTTTTCTCCTATTCTGGAATTTGTTGGGTAATGCAGTGGATATTTCCACCACCTAATAGAATATCTCTTGCAGGAATTCCGACAACATCACGGCCTGGGAAACACTGGCTGAGAATATCCAAGGCTACTTGATCGTTTACATCCTGAAATTGTGGAACCAATACAGACTTATTAGCAATGTAAAAATTCACATAGGAAGCTGCTAGTCTTTCACCAGCATAACGCTCCTCTTCGCCTTCTTCATAAGCATAGCCCGGCAAATCCTCCTCTGAAACTACTTGATGAATAGCTGGGATTGGAAGTTTATGAATAGTGAAACTCCGGCCTTTTGCATCGGTTTCCTTATCTAAAAGAGCTAGATCTGCTGCAGACATGGCATACTGAGGATCGTCTTGGTCATCTGTCCACGCTAAAACAAGCTCTGCAGGACCAACAAAGGCTGCAACATTATCGACGTGTTCATTTGTCTCATCTTGGTAAATACCGTAAGGCAACCAAATAACTTTTTCAGCACCAAGGGTTTCTAATAATGTGTTTTCAATTTCTTCTTTACTAAGGTGAGGATTACGCCCAGGACTGAGCAAACAACTTTCTGTAACAAGAATCGTTCCTTGACCGTCACTGTGTATAGCTCCACCTTCCAGTACAAATGGTTTGGCATCGTAAACAGGTATATTTAAGACTTCTGCAAAGCGACTGGCTACTTGGTCATCTGCTTCATAGTCTTGGTAAAGACCGTCAACATCACCACCCCATGCATTGAAAGACCAATCTACCGCCAACTTTTCTCTTTTATCGTTGAGGAGAATTGTCGGGCCAGTATCACGTGCCCAGGCATCATTTGTGGGAATATCTAAATAAACAACGCTATCACCAAGGTAGGATTGAGCTTCAGATAGATAGTCTTGCTCCACCAAAAGGTAGACTGTTTCCCCTTGAGCAATCGTTTGATGATCTGGCTAAAGGCCTTCTTAGCGGCCTTTCCTTGATAAGGCCAAGATCCGGGTCGAGTAGGCCATATCATAAGAGTCCCATGATGGGGTTCATACTCTGCAGGCATACGATAGCCTAATTTCTTTGGACTGTCCATCATGATAATCTCTCCTTAAAGTCTTGATAACCAAAGGCTTTGACTAGACTGCACTCACCCTCTTTGTCCATGAGATACAAACTTGGAAGCCCAATGCCATTAAAGGTATTATTTTTGACAAATGAGTAAATAGCCATGTCTTCAAAATAGAGGCGATCGCCGATTTCAATCGGTTTTTCAAAGCTGTAATCCCCAATGATATCCCCTGTAAGACAAGTATTTGAAGAGAGTCTATAAGTATAAGGTTTTTCTTGCGCTTCAAAACCATCTCTTAATGGGGGGCGATAAGGCATCTCAAGCACATCTGGCATATGGCAACTTGCTGAAGCATCTAACACCAAGGTCTCAATCCCGTTTTCAACAATATCCAAGACTTCTGTCGCTAAATAGCCCGCATTAAGGGCAATAGCTTCACCTGGTTCGACATAGACATCAAGGTTATAAGTTTCTCGAATACGTTTAATCTCAGAAATCAGTAAATCCACATCGTAGTCTTCTCTTGTGATGTGGTGTCCGCCGCCCATATTGAGCCATTTAACTTGGTGCAAATAGGCACCAAACTGGTCTTCCACTGCTTTCAAAGTTGTTTGTAAATCATCTGCCCCTTGTTCACAGAGGGTATGAAAATGAAGTCCGTCAACCAACTCCAATAAATCACTTGGTATCTTGTCTGAAGTCACTCCAAAACGAGAGCCAGGAGCACAAGGATCATAAAGCGCGTGGTCACCCTGCGTTGAACATTGAGGATTGATGCGAAGACCCACACTGATACCAGCCTTACGACAACGTTGACCATATTTTCGTAGTTGTCTCTCTGAGTTAAAAACAATATGATCCGATATTTGTAGTAGCTCTTCCATATCTGATTCCTTGAAAGCAGGCGCAAATACATGGACTTCCCCCGGAAACTCTTCTCTAGCTAACTTCGCTTCATAGAGTCCACTAGCTGTCGTACCTGATAGATACTGGCTAATCAAAGGATAGGTTTTATAGAGAGAATAAGCCTTTTGAGCTAGCAAAACCTTACAACCTGCCTTTTCCTGAACCTGTTGCAGAATGCTACAATTTTCTTCTAGTTTTGCTAAATCTATGACATAAGCTGGCGTTGGTACTTGTTCTAACTTCATTAGTCCACCATTTGTGGGTTTTCTACCACAACCCATGGCAAACCGTATTTATTCAAAGCTTCCATAAATGGGTCTGGATCCAACTCTTCAAGGTTATAAACTCCTGGTTGTTTCCATGTACCATCCATCACTAATTTGTCCCAATCATGGCTGGAACACCTGTTGTGTAAGAAATAGCTTGTGAACCAACCTCTGCGTAGCATTCCTGATGGTCGCAAACATTGTAGATGTAGATGGTCTTTTCAACGCCATCTTTGACACCTGTAAAGATACATCCAATATTAGTTTTACCAACAGTACGTGGGCCAAGGCTTGCAGGATCTGGAAGCAAGGCTTTCAAGAATTGGATTGGTACGATTTCTTGGCCGTTAAAGTTAATCGTATCTGTACGAAGGAGTCCAACGTTTTCCAAGCATTTCATATGCGTTAGATAAGATTGGCCAAAAGTCATGAAGAAACGAATACGTTTAACACCTGGAATGTTTTTCGCCAATGATTCGATTTCTTCATGGTGGAGGAGATACATGTCTTTTTGACCAACTTGAGGGAAATCATACTCACGTTTGATAGACATAGCTTCGACTTCTACCCATTTTCCATCTTCCCAGTAAGAACCTGGTGCAGAAACTTCACGTAAGTTGATTTCTGGGTTAAAGTTTGTCGCAAATGGATAACCGTGGTCACCACCATTACAGTCTAAAATATCGATATAGTGGATTTCGTCAAAGTAATGTTTGAGGGCATAAGCTGAAAAGACGCTGGTTACACCTGGGTCAAAACCAGAACCAAGAAGAGCTGTCAATCCTGCTTCCTTGAATTTTTCTTGATAAGCCCATTGCCATGAGTAGTCAAAGTAAGCTGTAAAACCAAGTTCCTTACAACGTTTCTCATAAATAGCACGCCATTCAGGGTCTTCTGTGTCCTCAGCTTCATAGTTGGCAGTATCGATATAGTGGACACCTGTTGCCAAACAAGCATCCATAATGGTCAAGTCTTGATAAGGCAAAGCTACGTTCAAAACAGCTTCTGGTTTGTAGCTTTCAATCAAGGCAATCACTTCTTCTACCTTGTCAGCATCAAGAGCAGCTGTTTCAATCTTTGTACTTGTCTTGCCTTCCAGTTTAGCCTTCAAGTCATCACATTTTGACTTGGTACGGCTAGCAATCATAATCTCTTTAAAGGTTTCGCTATCTTGGCAAATCTTTGAAATAGCAACTTGGGCAACGCCCCCACATCCGATCACTAATAAACGACTCATTTTTTTCCTTCCTCTTCTTCTAAAATGTCCTCTACATACTTAGGCAACATAAAGGCCCCCACATGTAAGTTTGCAGTGTAATATTCCGTAAATAACTGGCGTTTTTTCCAGCCTTCCTTGTCAAAATCTTTGACAGGGTGATATTTTTTCGATGCAAATCCGAACAACCAATAACCAGCAGGACTAGTAGGGATATGTGCCTGATAAACCCGGCTGATTGGAAAGGCTTGATTAACCTTGCGGTGCATGCTTCGGCATGCTGACTCATCTTCGTCAAAGAAGGGACTACCATGCTGATAAATCATGATACCGTCTTCTTTCAAAGCTCTATAGCTATTGCCGTAAAATTCCTTGGTAAAGAGTCCTTCCGTATGGCCAAATGGATCTGTCGCATCGTTTATAATAATGTCGTAATCATTTTCACAGTTTCTCAAAAATCTTAGTCCATTTTGGTAGTAAATGGTAACGCGAGGGTCATCAAGTCCTGCAGCAAAATCTGGGAAGTATTCTCGACAAACCTCAACCAGCATCTCATCTGGTTCTACAATATCGATTTGTTCCAATTCTGGATAGAGAGTTAATACTTGGGCAACACCACCGTCACCACCCCCAATAACCAAGACTTTCTTTGGATTTGGATGGACAGCCATCGGAACGTGAACGGTCATTTCGTTGTAGACAAAGTCATCTGCATCTGAGAATAAGACATGTCCATTTAAAATTAATACTTTTCCAAAAGCTGGCGTGTCCAGAACCTCGATATCCTGCCATTCACTTTGACCAGAATAAAGCTGTTTGGCTGTTCTCATTGTTAACTTAACATCTGGAGTATGAACTTCAGAAAACCATAAATCCATCTAGTTCTCCTTTCTCTCAATAACATTGATGTGATTGACCTCTGGATCTTCCGTTCCTTGGAGGGAACAACCACGTTCTTTGGCGAATTGGATATAATCGACAATTTCTCGTGTAATCCGTTCACCTGGCGCTAGGATTGGAATTCCTGGAGGATAGCACATGACAAATTCCCCACATACCTGGCCAATGGACTCGTCTAATGTTAAGCTTCTTCTATCTGCATAGAAGGCTTCCTGAGGAGATAGCACCAATTCAGGCTGGATATATTCTCCAGCAATCAAGTCCTTCCCATCTCGTGAGTATAGTCTCTTGATATCAGTCAAAGCACCAACCAAGCGTTCAATGTCTTGGATACGGTCACCAATCGATATGTAGGCTAAGATATTGCCGATATCGCCAAACTCAATCTGAATGTCATATTCGTCTCGTAGGAGATCATAAACTTCAATACCTGTTAGGCCAATTCCTTGGGTATAAACTGAGAGCTTGGTCACGTCAAAATCACAAACTGATACACCATCTACTAGTTCTTTGAGTAGGCATAGTAGCCACCGATGGCATTGATTTCACGACGTGCGTACTCAGATAGCTCAATGACTTTCTCAAACGACTCTTTGCCACGAAGGGCTAGGTTTCTACGAGAAACATCTAGACTAGCCATTAACAAATAGGATGCTGATGTTGACTGTGTCAGGTTAATAATCTGGCGTACGTACTCAGGATTCATCTGATTGCCAACTAAAAGAAGGGAACTTTGAGTCAAGCTGCCACCAGATTTATGCATGGATACAGCTGACATATCTGCTCCTGCGTCCATAGCAGACAAAGGAAGTTTATCTGTAAAGTGCAGATGAGCACCGTGCGCCTCGTCTACTAAGACTTTCATTCCTGCGGCGTGTGCCATCTCTGTTAATCCTTTAAGGTCTGAACAAATCCCATAATAGGTTGGATTGTTAATTAGGATAGCCTTGGCATCCGGATGTTCCTTGATTGCTTGGGCAACACGGTCATTCTCAAGCCCCAAAGCAATACCGATTTGGGATCCACACTCATCTCGATATAGATGGGAATAGCTCCGCATAAAACGAGTGCATTAATAGCTGATTTATGGACATTTCGAGGAAGGATGATTTTATCACCGGATTTACAGGTGGAAAGAATCATGGTTTGCACGGATGAGGTTGTCCCGCCAATCATTAAAAAGGCATGAGCAGCACCAAATGCTTCTGCTGCTAGTTCTTCTGCATCTCTGATAATCGAAATGGGATGTCCTAGATTATCCAAAGGTTTCATAGAATTGACATCGATCCCAACGCATTTTTCCCCTAAAAGTTCTACTAATTCTGGGTTACCACGTCCACGCTTATGACCTGGTACATCGAAAGGAACAATTCTTTTTTTTCGTAACTTGACCAGTCCCTCATAAATTGGAGCTTGGTTTTGATTTAACATTATAGAGACATACTCCTTTATCATAGTTTTTTCACCTTGTATAAGGCTCTAAAGGATACTTATGAAAAAAGAGCAGGTTGGCACCTGCTCTACAATCTTCTGACGTTTTTATTTTGGTTTCTGTTGAGTATGTCTGTTCCTGATGTTTCCTAACTCTCTAGTAGCAAATATTACGTACTTTATTGATCGTTTCACAAGATGACGTGTGCTTTCACCACACTAACAAATTATACGAATTAGGACTTTTGTCCTAACATCAACTTATAAAAGTAGGCTTTTAACCCTATCAATAATGTGGCTCTTCAACCACGCTTCGGCATTCAACCCTGCCTGTCCGTAGGCATTTTTTACTCGGGTTTATATTTACCAGAAAACATCTATCTCATTTTCTAAGCTTAACTACTATATCATATTTTATCAAAGATGTAAATAGATATAGTAACGATTTTTAAAAGATATCTTCATTGGTCGTAAAATGCCAAAGTTATGGAATTTCGAATTGTAATTTTCTAAAAATACAAAAAATAAAAGGAACTAAAATCCTTTAGTTCCTTGTCTTCTATTTTATTAAACGATGATAAGTATGCAAGCAGCTAGCATTATTGTAACAATTACATCTATTGGTCCCTTGCTATCTGGGCTGCAAATTCAAAGTCAATCATCTGATAATTTTCATCCAATCTAATGATACTATAATACTCATTCCAAAAGAGATGATCACTATTAGTGGACCAGTCCAAGCCATACCACAGTTGACTTGTATCAGATGGACTAGTAGGCGGACTTGACCATAAATGTTTTTCAAAGTTTGATGTAACAGTATCTAAATCAAGTTTCCCAAGTAAGTCTAGTTCATTTAACCTAAGAGAAATAGAATGGGACTTGGCTGCCTCAATGCTCTCTTTATTAAAATGTATCTGAATGACCTTGCTATCTTCTAGAACTAGACTCTGTTCCTCTGAACTGTAAAAAGTAACACTTCCTAGAACGAACCCATCTTTTGCTAGTAAATAGGGAGCGTAGGGAACAGCATTGCTATCAAGTCTGAAGCCTTTTTCGATAGTAACTGATTTATCTCCTGAATACTTTTTGAAATTGCCATCTGTCAGGAGGTCTTCGTAGTCGCTACCACCGTCACTTTGTCTTACATAGATATCAAATCCAGCTTCCATCAGATCACTTGCTTTTGTTTCTGCTAACGTGATTTTACTTTCATTAATTTGCAAAATCGGTGCTTGAGGTGGGAGTCCAATCGTGAGATTAAACATGACTCCTACTAGAAAGACAAGGAAGGTTATAAGGAGGGCAAGTAATGACTTACCAGTCCTTTTTCTCGCATTGAAAAGGGCCATTAGAGCAGGTAGGAGGATCATTTTGGCTAAAATAGAATTCCCAACACCACCTCTATTTAAGGTCTGAAAGGCAAACATCCCCGCGATTGCAATCAGTATCAGGTAGACCAAAATCTCACCTAGACCCAGTTTTTCTGTTCGTGTTTGTTGATTTACAGGAGTTTCGTACAATGTCTGCCCATTCTCTCTCCTCTTTTTTAGAAAGAGATAAAAGCCCAGACCGAGTAGTAGATTAAAGATTGCAAAAACCATTAAAGTACCTATAATCACCGTTCTACCCATGGCTCTCTACTCCTTTATGTTCTCTCTCAAATCTTATCTTTCTCTTTAATGTCCAATTCCCAACTAATAAAACCAGCAAGAAGAAGGGGCCGCCTTCTATGACCACAATAGGCATAGCCAAAACAGCAATCATCAAAAAACTAGCTTTCTTTTGACGCCAACTACCGCCCCATTCTCCGTTTATCAGTCCACCCAAATAGTCGATGTAGTCAGTAAACCAAGTCAATAAGGGATTTTGAAAATCATTGAGCCTAAGGTAAATGAACATAGCAGAATTTAGCAAAACATAAAGAATTCCAAGGACTAGAATAATCTTTTGACTAGTTCGAGTAGCCTCTAGAACGATTTTTTCTCTCTTCTCTGACTCTATTTCCTTGAGACTTGGGTCCTTACAAGAGAGTTCTTCAAATCTATAGACTAGAAATCGGTAGAGATAATACTTTTTTATATCACGCTTCATAAAAACCTCATTCTAGGTGGAGAAATCAATCGAAAATCATCTTCTAAACTTCTAATTTCAAGGAATTTCCTTCCAAATAGACGGCTTTTGACTCAGTGATTTTTATTTTTTGATCTTCTGAAAAGCCAATGGTTTCACCGTCCTTTAAGGTGACATTACTGCCTAAAACATACTGAAGAATAGACAGGAGGAAATAATATAAGTCATCGCTATTCATAGGAGACTCGATAATTTCAATCTCAGTTTTTCCAAACTCTTTCAAACCATAAGTGTAAATACTAGTTTTATCTCCTTGGTTAATAATTCCCATATAAATCCAGAGTTGAAGGGGAAGCATTTCTTCTTTCAAAAGGTCAGCTAGGTCTAGATAAAGATCTTTGGGTAAGAGTAAGGTGGCAGAACCCTGATAAATACCAATAGCTGACTGACTAGTTTTTAGGATAGAGGCATTAACTTTAGTCAATAGGGAATAGGTTTCTACTGGCGAAAGATTGTCAGACATGATGGAAACAATAGCGTGTTGTGAATGCTCCTGTGTTTCCTTCTCAACATCCTGCCAGAGATAAGAATAGGCATATAATTCTTCAAATTCTTGAGTTGGGATAGGAAGATCCATCAATGCTAAAGCAATGAGAGCACCATCAATCACAAAGGTTGCACTAGAATTATCCCCAGAAATTTCGGAAACTTGAAGCCCCCAATGAGATTTCAATTCCTGAACGACCTGGTCTAAAGAATAGGCTTGATTTCCTTTGAAAAGGGGCATGGACAAGATCAGTTGTTTTTTCTTCTCTGACTTTTCTTTCTTACTAGCAAATAGATTTTTCAAAAATTTCATAGCTCTTCTCCTTTGTGCACATTCTATTTAGTAAACTAGGAAATCTTCCTCATAATGAGTCAAGATACCAAGTTTCTTCGTCCTCAAAACCGTAAAATTTCTCATCAAGCAGCCAATTTCCATCCACCAATCTAAGAACAAACTGATGCTTCATTTCTAAAGCGTCTTGATAATGGGTGATAATTCTTGCTTCTTCAGCTTTTGTCATGATAAAATCTACAGAAAAATCATTCCTTTTAACATAGTTATACTCACTTGGGGATCCATAAGTATTTCGAACTCCTCGTTCCAGGTATTTGAGTCACTTGTCCAGTTATAAGTTGCATTTGTCTATGAAAATAGTCATCCATAAGATTATTCCACTTGGGATGAACTTGATTTGCTGGGATGCCAAGGGCTTCTTTTTCCTTATCCAGTGCTCTGTTACGCTCAAAAATTTCCTCTTCTAACAAGGTTAAACTTTTGAGTAAATTAAGCAATGGTGGGATGATTATTTCTGCCATAGCTTGATAGTTTTCAGGGGTATTATTATAGTTCACTCTCATGATTACTCTCTTAACTCTCCTGGATTAATTGCTTTAATTCTATATCTGAGAGTTGTCCTTCCATGTAGAGTTTCCTCAGTAAATCTTTATCTACGGTAATTTCATAATAGTCAGTCGCAAACTCATGAAATCTCTCAAAGCTATCAAAGAGATAAGATAGCAACCATTCTCCGCCATCCTGATCTTGGTAAGTGTGTTGATGCGCTTGACCGTCATACCAGATAAAGAAGGTTGTTTCATCTTTTTGGTCTTCAGAATAAAGTGAGAGATAGTTTTCATCCAATCCTTTATAAAAACCATCAATGACGTCTTGATTCCACTCGTCAGCAGCAAACTGGCTTAAACTGCTTTCATGATCAAAGCCTTTTATGAGGATCATTTTATCAGTAAAAATCACATCTAAAGAATCACCAGATCCATTATCAATAAGGTAGCGGATTCCATAGTCTTCCTCAGTCTTAATCACGAGTCTGAGCCAATCCTCAGTAGGATCTGTTAGATACTCATCGATGACCAGCAAGGCATCTAAGCGAGTCTTTATCTTGTCCCAATCAATATTTCTCATCTCTTAAAACCTCCATCTTATTTTTGCTATTTATCAAGATCACAAGCCCTATAACGAGCTGTTAGATAGCCTGAAAAGCTAATCTGAGGGATATTCCACTCATTAGGCAAATAAATCGAACAAGCTACCTGATCACCTAGAGGGGAAATTGCTGAGAAGACATATCTTCCCAAATCCTCATTATTAGGATTTCTTTCAACTTGACCCAATCTGCTAGTATTGAACCAGTCTTTAAACAGTAACCAGATTTGCTCTGCATCTTCGTTTAATAGGGAGACTTTCAAGTTGTAGCTAATTCCGACCCTACATCTTTTTTTGAATCCTGACTCATCAGCCTTACAAACCTTTATCGATCCCTTATCATACTGCCAGTTATCACTATCTAATAGCGGTAATTGGGAAGATATATTGTCTTTAAATCCCTGCATGGTATCTAATAAAACTTTGGAGGCAGCTTCGAATAATTCTAGTTTTTCCATAGTCTTCTCTTTAATTTTCATAGCTAATTACATTCCGATTTAATCTGCATCAACCCAGATCTGGTATTTTTGACAGTGGAGGCATCTGAAAAGGTAGCCACAAAGAGAGCCATCCTTAACCAGATATTCTTCTATATCTTGATATCCTCCACTCTCTTCATAGTCTGCCAAAACTTGCTCGGCAATTCCCATGTCCTTTAATTCTCGAGTGCCAACTGTACCCAAATAAGCACAATAATCTTGGCAACAAGAAAGCCAATTTTCTCCCTGCCAACTAGAGTAGCCAGGAGTCTGGCAAAAAAGCAGCTGGTCTTTTTCTGGATCCAATTCACCCTGCCCCTCAGCATCTTGAACAAATTCTGCATCGAATTTCTTGGCTGCTAGCCCGTTTGCAATACAAAATGGACAAAGATTTTTAATGTTATCAATACAATAAGGCATCAAGTTATAATAGATATTGCTTTCTTTCCCACAAGATGGACAAAGCTTGGCTTCTCCTTCAACAAAAGAACCTGTCGCTAGAGGATCTGGATGATAGATAAAATGCGGTAAAGATTTTGATAGCTCCTGTCTCTTACTCTCTTCTTTTTCCGTCAGAGGACGAGGAAGGGCAAAACGATCGCCATGACTCTGACTCATTTCTTGTAAACGAGTCAGTTTCTTTAGCTGTTTTCGATCTGGTTTATCTAAGAGTTCGGTAAATAAATCATAGGCACTAGTGAAGAGACCCAATTGGTCATAGAGGTCCACTAAGACCTTCTTCGCTTCTAAATCACCAGTCTTGGCTAATTCATCAACTAAGTCATAAAGAGCTGAGACACTTGGTGGATTGCCCTCTTGGGCTATATATTGCTTCTTTATAGTAATGTATTTTTGTAAATATGGATTCATAGGATTACCTTTCTAATGGATTATAAAAACCTTAACAAATAGTCACTAAGACATTCCCCTTGTGGTTTAAGATTTCCTTGTAAAAGTCTTTCATTTTGACAAAGCAGGTTAAAATGAAAGACTTGATTTCTTCCTCATCCTCAAGATAATCCCAAATATCAGGATACAAGTCGGCTTTCTTGCATGCTTCCATGCTAAAGTCCGCCAAGGCTCTGTGCATGTCAAAACTTTCTAGAGCTTCTACGATCTCGGCTATCTTGTTTTTTTCAGTATAGGCTATGTACTCAGACACTTCTTCTAAAGGAGTCACTCCTAAAACCGCTTCTCTCAAGGGGTTGTCATCCAAAAATTCTGAACTACTAAATCCTGTCATGACAAAGAGAAGAGCATCCCACATTTTGTCGATATCTATTAAGATATCATGACTATCAGCGGAATCCTCAGCAAAGTCTAACAAGTCATCTTCTTGATTGGAAAGACCTTTTATTTGTTCTAATTCATTATCTGCTAAATATTGATAATTGGCAATCATTCCCATGATTTTACTCCTTTGAATCAGTTAGTATCATACGGATATTTCTAGCTCTATTTCCCTAGAAAGTGCTATAATGGAGCTAACAAAATTGTTCTCTAGCAATTGAAAAACGGGGGAAGTAGTCATGCTCACCACTATTGTTTTAGGATTTTATGCTCTTTTCTTTCTATCCTTGTCCTTTACTATCTATCTCTATATTAGACTTGTAGTTGCGGTCAGACAAGGTAAAGATGTCCCAAAATGGATTTATAAACTTGGCCATGCTGTTCAAGGAAGAATTCACGTTGACTATGAAGAAATCACTGATGCTAATGCCCTTAAAGAGATTCATTGGTTCTTGCTAATCTATTTAATCGTAAATCTACTCGTATTGGCTGTCTTCTACTATCATGGTAATAGCTTTCCTCAAGCCATTTATGAATGTTTGAAAAAACAATTTTTTATCGTACTTGTTAGTATGGTTTTAAAAAGTATTGGCAAATTTGTTGTACTGGGTATAAGCAAAAACTTTCATAACAGTCATGTATATGCATCAACCAACGCTTTTGTCGGGACAGCTTTTTTAACGAGTTATGTTTTTATGTTTTGCATGATAATGAGTGGCCTTCCAGCTCAACCTGTTCCAGTAAGCATTCAAGATACCACTGTCATTATCGGAGAAACCAAGGCTTCCGAGCTTTTGGACCAAGGCTTTACCTTTGGAGATAAAGGCGCAGAGAGTTCCATCACCAATCCCAAAAACGACCACTTTTACTACGGTCAGCTTCTCGAAGTCAAGCGGGATAATCAGTCCTTTGGCTTTATGAGCCTTACTCCCACAGGTAAAGATACTGATCAACTTAAAAACTGCGTCATCACCTATTACAGAACACCTAAGGATAGCAAGCAACTAGAAAAAATTTCCATCAATCATGTCAAGCTAGCAAATCTCAAGCTCCAAGACTTTCAAACACGAAAATTAATCGATATCTTTGAAGTCAATCCAGCTGATTATAACGTCTCTGATAAAGATACCAATTTTATCCTAAGCATCCAAACAGCAGATTACGACCTCTGGAAAAGATACCGTATTGAATCCAAGTTCAATTCAGATGGTTCGATTGATAGCTATGGAGTCAGAGCCCAGCATAGCATGTGGGAATGATTCACCCTTATTTTCCTCTAATCAGACAGACATTAGACTGAAAAAATATCATCGACAAGTTTATAGGTTTCGATGAACCGTAGGCGAGAAGAGTCTTTATCTCTAGTGATTTCTTCATAAATATCTTCTAAATTATGGGCAGGTGCCAGCATCCAAAGACTAAATGGGCTGAGTTTCACCTGTCCAATTTTTTCAATATTTTCTAATAATTGCCCTAAATCTTTGTGATTGAACCAGCAATCTGTATCCAGAGCAAACTTCGTATTGTCCATCTTACAGGAGATTTGACTGGTCAAAAAATCATCGATGGTGGGCTTTTTTGTTTGTAAGAGGCGCGTGCAAGCTAGATGGTACTCAAGCTTTCTAGGACTTTGCTCAACCATAGATACAAAGACAAGACCATACTCATCTTCGAACTTAACAGCAAGGATATCTCCTTCTTCAAAGTAAGGTTTGCGTTTAGCTTTTACTTTAGGAACCTTTAGAGGTCTAGGATTTTCAGTTTGCAACTGAACTGCAAGTTTTTCAAAGACCTTTTGCCTTTGCTTCAAAGCCTTTGAGTCTATTTCCAACCAAAATGGATCAGGACCTTTTTTGATAAGCTCTAAGGTCTTATCTCTGATGTCGACTGTCAGATGACCAATCTTCCACAGTGAATAGGCAAGAGCAGTCCAATAAATTTCTGTAAAAAAATCTGTTTGACAGTAATCTTTCTCCTCATCAAGGATATCCTTTATAATGTTCGCCACCTGTTCACCGTCTCTATAGCGACCGACTACTTCATTGTAAATATCATAACCTTGATCACTGTCAATGATTTTAACGCCATCAATAGCCATACTCAACTCCTATATCTTATTAAATCTCAAAGCTTATTTAATCTTATGCTTATTCATTTTCTCTTGGAAAATATTTGTAAGAATTTGGCGTAATTCTTGAGCTTCCTTTTCAGGAAGTTGACCTTCTTGTTCAGCAACAGCGTACAATTCCGGATACTCAAGAGAGATTCTCTTAATCGTACGCGTAATAGCATGTTTTCTAACAAAAAACGGGATACGCTTAATCATCTCTTGAGGAATTAGAGCGATTATCTTATCGGCTGTTTCCTTATCGTTCAGCTTAGAGAAAGTTAATCCCTTTTTAATCATTTCTTGTTCTTGTTTCGTAAAATCTTGTAATTCCATATGTCTACTCCTCATCCTCAGTGACTTCCCAAACCTCTGCTTGGTAAGGTTCTCCATCACTATCATACTTATTGATATAACCAATAAATCTTTCATTATTTCTTGGTCTCTGCTGGTTTCCCTTGATAACCCCAACAGCCCATACTCCGCCTAAGACAATCATTATGAATGCCAGCACTACTTCCATTTCAATACCATCCTTTAGAATTGAACCCACTTATTATTATCCATAATAAATGGTTTCGCTAGACCTTCACCTGTATAGTTTTCGTATTTTGTATCTAGATATTTGTAACAATCTTCCTTGGTCGCAAATTTGATGGCTTGATAAGGCTCTTCAAAGGTCAGCTTTTCGACAAAGAGATAGCCGTCTTCGCTTGGCACAAGTATTCCGACATGACCAATAAAGAGCGATTGACCATCCAAGTCATCATGGACTACTACAGAGAGCATTCTTGCATTTTCATTAAACTTGAATTGAGAAAGGAATTGTTCCATCTTTGCAGCATGAACCTTCACATCTGTCGTTGCTTCAGTCTTGACTCTTGAAAATAAAGTATCAAAAGCATCCTTGTCTTTCGCACCAAAAACTTTTCCTTTGTCAATGGCATCGTTATCGACAAACAAGAGGGAATCGTCTTTCTCTAACTTAGGGATTTCGATAGAATTTTTTAATAAACAATAGCTGTTAATGCGACAGTTGGTACCAACAAAATCACCTTTTTTGGGTGCCCAAAGATTGCTTATCTTTTCAACATCATAGTCTGTTTTGGTAAATGTAGAAAAATCCCCAGTTAAGCCTACTGAACCAACAGTGGCGTTGTAATCATTTACTAGGTTGAAAAATGCATCGACACTATCTTTATCTAAATGTGCAGCCAAGGCTTTCCGAACTTCTTCTTCGCTTTCCTTGCTATTGAGATTGCTATAGGTTACTTTGTAGCTTTCTTTATCTAAGCTAGCCACCTTAGTAGTTGAACTATTCTGTTGTTCCATAGATTGGTTTTGGTTTGTACCACAGGCAGCTAAAGTAAAGATAGCTAAAGCACAGCAGCTCATTAATCTAATATTTTTAGATACTTTCATAAAATGTTTCCTTTTTTACTAAGATTTTTCAAGTCGATTAGCTTCTCTTATATTATAGTTCAAATTTATTTTAAGTCCAAGCATTTTGCTAAGTAAAGTAGATTTGAAATCATTAAAAAGGAAGCTGGCAAACAGCACGCTCCCTAATAAGTGAAATAACTTTGAAATATTTAATTTTAGTCACCTTTTAGCTGTACCTGTGTATGAGCTAGAAGATCACCTAGATGTCGCTTATCTTTCCTGAAAACCATCATTGCTAGTAAGGCAACTGCGAGGAGAGTAGCTAAAAACGAGAGGATAATAGATAAGAAATCAAACTCACTATAGAAACCATGTATCGTGCCCATATGACCTATTTGCCAAGGTAAAAATTTAATGGTGTTTCTAAGCAAGCTAGCTTGCACAGTTTTTTTCTTGTAAACCAATTGAAGTCCTGCTTTCGCCTTCCCAAAACTCCCATTTTTTCTATAATCTAAGAATGTAAAAAGTAGAGTGATTGGCAAAACAGAGGTAAAAAATACAAGACACTGCGACTGAATTTCTGTAAACTCTGGGATACCATTAAAAAAAATTATGTAAAAAAGCATAGAACCTAAAAACAGAAGTGCTAAATAAGCTAGAATGAAAAGATAATCAAATAGTAATTCAATCATTCTTTTTCTAAACGAAATCGGATTAATTGCTAAAATCTTCATCATCATCGCCTCCTTTATTATCTACTATTCTTTTCAAAAGTTTATTATTCTTTCGGTTGAGAATAGACTTCGATATGCTGCCCTAGTACCTTGATTTCTACTGGTAAGTCATCAGATTTATCACCGTCAACATCCGTTTCCAATTCAGAATCAGAAGAAATTTTTATATGACGAGCTTTTATATACTCGATATTATCATTTACGACGACATCCCCTTTTAATAAATCAGGGATAACTGACAATTTAGTAAGGATTGAGGCATCTTTTAAAATCAAAATATTAGCATAACCATCCTTGTCTTCGTCAAAGATTTTTTTGTCAGCAAAATAATTTGTAAGAAGAACAAAGACATGACTCGCTGGACCGATGTAATTTCCAGTTTCTGTTTCAACACTAATGTCAAATACTTGATCTGTAACGACAGACTTCATGGTGTTAATCGCATAGGCTAGCATGCCAAATTTTGTTTTATCTTCTATCTCAACGTTATGAATGGCTTCTGGTAGTGAACCAATACTAAAGATATAACCAAAATAATTTCCATTTGATTTTCCGATATCAATCTTATTCGTAGAATTAAAAGCGAGTTCGTCAATAGCACCATCAATATCTTGATTGATTTCTAATAGTTTTGTAATGAGATTTCCAGTTCCTCCTGGAATAATCGCGAGTTTAGGAATGTAGTCTTTTTCAGCAATACCAGAGATTACTTCATTGACAGTCCCATCTCCACCAAAAACAAGAACAGCATCATATCGCTCACGAGAAGCTTCTTCAGCAAAGTTTGTGGCGTCTTGCGCTTTCTCCGTAATTTTAATTTCCACTTCTTCAAAATAGTCTCTAGCTTTATTCTCCAGTTTTACCTTATAATCCAAAGCTTTTTCGCCACCAGAGGTTGGATTGATGATTACCATAACTTTTTTCATTTATAATTCTCCTGTCATTAGATTTTCTTACTTTAACTAACCATCTCAAGTTTGGTCCATATAAATTTTGACCGCTTGGTATTCCAGTTCTCTAGCATAGGCAAACACCTCTGAAGCTCTAATGTAATCAAAGATATTTTCCTCTAAATCTTCATCCCAGGTCGATTCATGAAATATTTGATTGTTTTGACTAGCTTCATAGAAAATATCGAGGTGAACTTGATAAAACTCTTCATCTTCATTTGGGGCTTGCCTTACCAATGATAATTGAAACAAGGGCTTATCAGATATAGCTGTAAATGTCCCTGTTTCAAATAAAATCATCTCATCCTCAATAGGATTACTGCACAAGTCTTCAAAGATTGCTACCATTTCCTCTAAGGGCATCTTATCGGTGATTCTTTCTCTTAAAAATTCAAGTGATTGTTTCATGTTTTTTCTCTTTCTAGATGATTTTTCGTTCTTGGAAAAAATTTTTAAAAAATAAAATACTTACATCTTATATTATACTACATAAACAGAAAAAAAGACCGAACCAGATGGCTTTCACCCTAGTTTCAGTCTAGATCTTTTTGATAATCGGAATAGCCACTGTAAGGACGTCTATCCCAAAATTAATTCCCTTTACTTGGTAGTGATAGATTGGAACAGAGTAAATTTTTTGAACTCTTTTTTTGAGGTGACTATCTATCATTTCAAGTAACATCCCATCTAATAAATGAGGAAATTCTGGTCCACTAAGTAAATCTTCTTCGAGCAAATTCAGGTCCCACCCCTCATCGATAGATCTGCAGAAAAGAATCTTACCAAAATCTATACAGTATTTGAGCTTTTGATTCTTTAAGCCTTGAAGAAAAATTTGTAGGTGATTTTCTTGAGAAAGTTGACATCTTAATTCATACCAATCATACTTGATTTCCTCACCAATATTAACCCACTTCATGCTTGACCAACCTCTTCTATCCTTATATCACTCTCTTCATTTTTATAGAAAATTAAGTCAATAACTAGATTCTTGGCACAAATTCGAAAATGAACCAAGTCTTCTTCAGCAAAAACTCCACCTGCCCTATGAATCACTTCTGTAATCAGGCTACTAGTCTCTAGCTTACAAATAGGGGATTCAAGGTCTTGAAATTGAGGGATCTGATGAAAAGCATTAAATAAATCTCTAGCTATAATTTGATAAAAATGACAGAATGGAAATTTAAGAACAACTTGATATTTTAGACCATGTAGAGCAATTGTAGAAAGTTCATAACTTGTATTCTCGCTAAATTCTGCACTAGCTTGGTAATCATCTTTTGGAAGAGATAAGAGCTCTAGGCTCAAAGCCTTTTTCTCTGATTCTTTTATCATTTCAAAAATCTTTCTATAGCAATTTTACAATTGATCTGTTTTATTTATGGTGAGTGATTTGAAGTGTCTTATATTATAATTTCTCCAGTCCTTCTACCATAAAAATACCAAATTATGTTTCATAGAATGCACGAGCATAGTATTACGAGCCTTTTCAGCTTGTGACCATACAAATACTAAATAGATAGGATTTCTACAGATGCTATAATCTATCAAACGACTTTCGAGTTCTTCGTTATTCTCTAAAATATCATCTTCTATAGCAAAGTCACCATTAGTGGATGGAAAAATCATAATTATATCCACATAGCAGTTTTTTAGTTTTCTTGAACTTATTTCGATGGAGGCATAATTGTGGTCTAACTTTCACTTCACTTGCTCCTTATAAAATTCTAAAAATTCAACTTTATTAATTGGTGCTTTTATTTTCTTAAAAACCATTAAATCATAGGACATACCTATTTCCTATGCCTCAGATAATTTTTTCTCTTACATTTTAAAATTTTAGTGCAATTTCTTTTTAACAATGCAAACTTTCTATCATGATTAAAACAAGAGCTTGGGGTTTCATTTCAAAATCAGCAGTTGTAATTCTGTCATTAAAATATTTGACCGTTTTTGTCATAATCAATCAATTATTGAAACTAAGATATTGTTCAATCTCATTCAAGATAAAAAGCACTATCCTTTAAAGAAATATCAGAAAAAAACTATTATCATAATGAATGTTCTTCATTATGTTTCTACTATTTTTTTAATCATAATTCCATCATATCATTAATGCTAGAACGATTCAAATAGTTTTATGTTAAACAATCTCTTTAGGAATATAATTTGAAATTTAATGGCAATTTATGTTATAATGAATACAGAAAAAGAGCTGAGCGCCACCGTTAAAAAGACGGTGACTCGCTATTATTAGACTATAACTCGTCCAACAACTCGGTCAAAAGTGGGGACGGGTTATTTCTTTTTGTCGTCATCTTTGAAGATTTTATAGCACAAACCAATCAAAGCAATGGTAAAGGTCCCAAAGCAAAAGATTGTCTGCACAACTTCAAATGAAGTCAAACATGCTCCTCCTTTCCGCCAGATTTCGATGATTTACCCATAGGCATCACCTCTCTTTCGGTATAAGGAGCCACCGTCTTCACTTTTCTACAGTTAATATTATACCATATAAGCCACCATTTCGGTGGCTTGTTTAGCCTTTTTGCTACAAGAAAAACAGGCAAATTTTACTTCGCCTGCTTCTGATTTCTATTTCTTTTATAGTCCCCTAACTGACTTTTTCCTGACCACGAAGCGACTATTGCCTTCTTCTGTTGCAAGCCCATGCGGTACTGACGTATCAATATCAACAACGTCCCCTAAATCACGGACTACTTCAACAGTGATATATTTTTCTAAAGGAAGTTTTCTAACTTCCACCTCTTCCAATCCAAACACTGGAAGTTTGTCATCGAAAGCATGATCTACTCCGTTTGCATCTGTCAGAATCACCTTGCACCAACCTGGAAACTGATCAAGATCAAACACTTCTATGATACTTACTTTACATTCAACCATCTCGTTCTCCTTACAAGGCCTCTTCAAGCGTCTCTTTCACATACCCCTCTACATCTTCAATCTCTACAAACATTGGATCTAAGTGACATAAGAAGTGCCAATCTTTGGCATCTTTCTTTCTGTAGAGAATTGCTTCGCCGTCTTCACTTCCAAAAAAGCTTCTGTCGACTTCATATCCTTTGCTTTCTAAGAATGCTTTTGCCTTGCGGAAGTTTGATTCTCTGGCTTCGACATAAACTTTCACTTCATCGTTATTCACGACATAAGCATCGATTTTTGTAGCTCCTTCGATCACTTTATCGTTTTTAACAGATAGATTCGAAATCTCTTTCCAAATAATGTCCACGTTTTCTTCAGGATTAAACGAAAATCTAGATAAAGGGACAATATTTCCATTGAAGACAATTTCCATATAATCCGGCAATTGTTTGGGTTTCACATACTCCACTTCAAACCCATCTTCTGTTTCTAAAGTATACCCTGGGATTTGCGCTACAAAGGCTCGTCCTTCTTCTAAAGTCTCAAATAAGACTAAATCCTTTGAATAATTGTTTTGGTACAATTCTAATAGATACATCATTAATCCTTCCAATATTTGAAAAACCATCCGAGATTTAAACGACTTACAACCTGATTATCTATCCTTAGTATACACATGTATTACATAACGAAGATATCTAACTAAAAGATTATCCAGGATCTACATCTATAGAAGTTATTTTTGTAACCATCCTCATTGTATAAAAAAATTCTAATTGTAGGGTTAAATCTACTAATTCAGAATCGGAGGTCATCTGATATTCAACAGCAAATCCTGTTTGATCATTAAATTCATAAACTTGTAGTTGAGAATACTCATAGTTCGGATGGAAATTACATTCTACACCATATTCATCAATTTTATCAAAATCATTTAATTGTAATGAATCCTCAATATATTCAAGCAACTCTCTTACATCATCAACTTCTGAACTATCAAAACAATCCATAATCTCACTATAATTATTTAGATGAATTGCTCTTAAAAATCTTTTTTTAAGTACTTCAATTACTTTTTTTCTTCATTTTGGCATTTTTTTCTTTGTACTCAAAAATCATCGAATATTCCCATGATAGTACTTCCTTTTCTAAAATTTAAAATCCTTTTCTTTACTAATTCTATTACTAGCCAATATCGTATAAATTAAATAACCAATAAAAATAACATAGCAGTCAGTCTTACAACTTACTACTTTTCATATGATAATTTACAAATGTTTTTCCAGCCACTCGATCTTTTTAAAATCCTTATTGTTATTTTGTTCATTTCGATAGGAGTCTTGAGAAGAAGCTTTGTAAATACTTAGATACTGCTCCGGACTTGGAAGACGAAAAGTGATGCCTTCAATGTGAATAAGCTCTATATCCGATTCCGAAACTCCTGCAAAATCAAGTAAGGAATCGATACTTCCAAATTCAACACTCTCTCTATCCTTTTGGAATTCATGCTCATGAATATCTATTAAGACGTAGCCTAAGTCTTTCATCACTTTCATTATCTTGTCCCAGTCATAAATTCTGAGATGGTCAGGTGCTTCCCAACCTCTAGGATCACCAGGTACATGAATGTCAATGTCAGACGGCACCCAATTTTCTTTCGTTCTATACTCCAATCCCAAAGAACCCATCAGTGTCGGTGTAATTCCGACTCGATTTAAATGGAAACAAATGGTTTTAAATTCTTCAAATAAGAGACTCATGTTTACTCTAAACCTTTCATCTAAATGTTCGTTATTTCTACTTTATTCCCTTGAACAAAATCATCTTCATTTTCTAGAGTATACCCAGTTATTTTGGATACTAATTCTTTTCCTTACTAATTCTATTACTCGCCAATATAGTATAAATCAAATAACCAATAAAAATGATAATAAAAATAACATTAATTTTTAACACAAAATAGAGATTTAACAAATTTGCGAACGCATGAAATAATATACAGTATCCCAACAGATTTCGTTTTGACGGTAAAGAAGCCCTAAAAACAAAAACTTAAAAAAATAATGTATATAAAAAAATAAAATAAAAGGAAATCCTTGATGACTTTCTCCAACTATAAACCATAAAGGCAGATGCCATATTCCCCAAATTGATCCTACAAACAAATTAGATTGCCAATATGTATATTTTTTATCAAGTAATGGTTGTAATATTCCTCTCCATCCTAATTCTTCATGTCCACCACCAAAAAAATAATTAATTGAATAAAGAATAGTGGCATCAGATAAATTGATACTCCATTTAATTCTAAGGAAGATACAGAGAAATAGTATCAAAATTGCTAACAAATTAATAATGAAATAAATACTACTATTTTTCTTTCTTACTAAATACAAAATGTTTAAATTTTTATATTATTTCTTTTCAAATATAAAGCCACTTGCAATTGCTGGTCCAAGTGCACCTACTATATGTAACATTCTTCCTATAATTGTTTCTAATCCCAAAATATGAGATTGAGTAAAGATGGCAAGAATCCCCCAAGCTATATAAGTAATTCCAAATGTAATATAAAGATAATTTTTTAAATTCCTTTTATCAATTTCTGTCATTTTATCTTCCTTATTTTTGATTATTCTATGTATAATATTTTTTTCTGCTTCTTAGTTGCTCTCGATTATAACTACCTATATTCTATCACAAAAATGCCAAAAAAAGCCCTATAATCAAGGCTTTTCATTATACATTTACGTCTAATACTTTAGTTTCGTAGATTCAGATTTACATGATGAAAACTAGTCAATTTTCTCTATGATATTTCCAAGTTTATCCAATACAAGACAGGAATGATCATTTAGTGGAATTATGGGAACTTTAACGAGTTCTTCAGCTCTATCCTTATTAGCTTTATCATTCCATGAATCATAATGGACACTAATTAAAAACTGACTAAAAAGTCCCAATCCATTTTTAATCTTTATCTGATGATCTGAATGATCATTAGGTGAGATATAGACACTTTTCTCCTAATAATAGGGCTCCTGCAGAAAATCCTATAACTTTAGCCCCTTTATTCAGCATACGTTCGATATAATTTTTGAACTCCTGATTGACATAAGTAGCTAGATACTTTTCCGTATTTCCACCACCGATGATGATGACATCAGCATCTAGATAGCTATCAAAATCAATCTGCTCAGTGTCCAAGAGTAAGTAATCAGTGTTTAGGTTAGGAAAATGACTTTGAAAAACTTCCGTGTACTTTTTCATGTACGGTTCCCAATTTTCTCGATAAACTGTAAAAATGACAATTCTTTCGATCTTCCTTGATGACACAATTTTATTAACAATCGTGTGGTTCTTTATCGGCGGATTTCCACCCATCAAAAAAATTTGTTCGTCCAATCTTTCACGCTTTCTAAAGATACATAAAGTTTAAACAAGTTTATTCACGTTTCTAAATTATAATTTTTTCTTAAAATGAATAATTCTATTTGCCTCCTGAAATCCAATATTGAGATGAAATCTTATAGAATCCGTATTCGTTAAAGTACAGTCACTTGCAAATTCCTTACATCCTTTATTTTTCGCCCATTCCTCACATTTTGTACAGAGATTTTTAGCAATATCCTTTAAACGATATTCCTCGTCGACAATAATCCCTTCTAAGAATCCAACAGGACTATATTTACAACCTTCAACATAATCAAATCTGAGTGAACATAGTGCTAGACCTACAATTGTGTCACCTTCAACTTCAGTAAAGATTGCAGTATTTTTGCCATTCGTATATTTTTTTACTTCATCAATAGCTTCTTTATCGGTCAATTGGGGCCATAATTGTTTCATTTGTTTAGCCATTTTTATAGAATCTTTTGTTATTCCATCCATATTGATGTTCCTCCGCAAATTACAAGCAAATGTTTCGAATTATCCTGTTACTTTGTTACTCATTGATTGATACCAATACCATCCCCTTCTACTTTTCGCTGTCTCAGATTGGAAGAGCAGAGTCACACACTCAGCGGTTCGGACTTACCGTATCGTTTCGTCGGTTTTCCTCCTCATTCTACGAGTCCTATGCCCAGGGCACCTTCTCAACCTTCAGTCTCACCTTGTCGCATGGGCCAAACATCTACTTCTACTTCGCTGATGACTCAGCTTGTACAAGCAGTGATTTACTTAAATGAAATCCATTCTTCTTTTGATAGACAGGTTACGTGTTCTGTACGAAGAACACCTTCCCATGCACACGGAACGTTCTCTTTTGTATGACGATAACGGAACCCGCATTTCCTGAACTCTCTGCGACTTTGTATTGCCGTCAAAATAACCGCACCATAATTTCTCCAGATTCAGGTCATCAAATCCATGTCTCATCATCTCACGAACTGCTTCTGGTATCAGGCCTTGACCCCAATAGGGAACTCCTATCCAGTAACCAATCTCCGCCTCAGTATCCGGAATCCCTTTATCACTTGCAGAGCCAATCATCAGTCCTATGCTACCCACTGGCTGCATCGTTTCTTTTAAAACAATGGCGTATGTCTCAGGTGCTGAAAGATAACTTTTTATAATCTCCCTACTATTTTCAACGCTTGTATGTACTGGCCAACCTGCAATCGGACCCACCTCGGGATTACTGGCATATTGAAATAAATCATTGGCGTCTTTTTCTTCCCATGGGCGAAGAATCAATCTTTCCGTTTCTAAAATCATTTTTCTCTCCTTAAATTCCAACTGTTTATACAATCATTTCAAATGAAGGATTTTTCATGATTTGACTCTTTGTATCAACGCTATACACTCCACATGTGCTGAGAGCTTTCTTCTATACTAATAGACGAAAGGGTGTGAAAATGATTTTTAAATGATACTGTGGAACGGAACAGTAGCCCTAGTATTGACTACTGTCGTTTCTATTCATATTGGCTATTCTAGGACTGAGATGAAAAAATCTATAAATGCTCAGAATAAAATTGAACCCGCAAATCTCCCCAAAACAATGGTGAGTCATGTACTTGTATTATTCCGAAAAAATACACCTCTGGTGCAGTGAGACAAATTGGTGTATCTTATAGTGGCTTCGTAGATGAAAGCTATACTCTACTATCACTCTTTGATGATGTAGAACAAATTGAAAAAGATAATAGACTTCAGACAGCTATTGATGTTGTCAGAGAACAGTTTGGTTTTTTAGCCATACAAAAAGGAACCGTCCTAACTGAAGGTTCCAGAAATATTGAACGCAGTAAACTTATCGGTGGTCATTCCGCGGGTGGATTGGAGGGATTAAAATGAAACAAGAAAAAAATACAGTACAATTTTCAGAAATCCGTAGCAAAGGATGTAATGATATTGAAATGCTTGAAAGATTTTTACATGGAATCGTTGAAACAGCAACTTCAAAACTTCGTCAGAGAAAACTCAAAACAACTGAAATATCGATACGACTAGTACATGCTAAATCTGAAAAACCGATTACCATTGGAATTTACATTTAGCATTAAGCCAACAAGCTCATCTGTGATAATCTATACTGAGGTAATCAATCGCTTTAAAGAATGTTACACAGGTGGGGGAATTCAAGGTTTTACGATTCAATTTGATAAAAATACCCTTGCCTCTGCATAGAAAGGATTTGATATGATTGACCGTTCATATTTACCATTTCAATCAGCAAGAGAGTACCAGGATACAAAGATGCAAAAAAATGGATGGGCTTTTTTTCCTATCTGAACATGCATCAGCACTCTCTGATGATACAAACAAAGTAACGTACATGTCTGACTTATCACTAGAGAAGAAATTATTACTCCTCAGTCAAGTATACGCCGGGCAGCTACGCACACGCATTCAAGTGATTGAAAAAAACAAGCGTGTTTCCTACACTGGAACAATACCAAGTCTGACCAAAGATTTCATTTTGATAAAAAAACTACAACAGGTCACATCAATTTGAAATTAAAAAGACATTATTAGTATTGAACTTGTCGAGGAGGTGCTCTATGAATCAGCTTGAGTTTCAGCGTAATCACCTACAAATGGACTATTATAGCGAGAGCTACCAAGATTTTTGAACGTGACTTCTACCGCTACTCTAACATGAATATTCCATTGACCTTCCTAACTGATGATATCCTAAAAAAACAATGGCGACTTCACGTAAGAATTACTTTGTCCTCAATAAGGAAAAGTCCAGAGATAACCGCGATCACTTCTTCATATTTGAAGTAAGTACCGTAGATGAGAATCCGCTAATCTATCATTATACATATAAGAAAAACTACAATATATTTAGCAGAAAAAAATAGGAGCAGTTCAATTGACTGTTCCTATTTTTTTAATATTCATAAAATCTAAAGTCTTTATACTCTTTAACAATGGAGTCGCCAACCAGAACAGACTATACTGACCAGCGACTACCTTAAATTTAATGTTTCAGATTTATTTTTCTTATCTCTAATTTCATAAACTACATCTGCTACATTTTCGAGTAATCGTTTATCGTGGGTGATAAACACGATAGTTCCGGTGTACTCCTTCATTAGTATTTCCAAAGCCTCTAAACTTGGTATGTCAAGGAAGTTACTGGGTTCATCCATTATTAGGATGTTATATCTACCCATGAGCATTTTTAGCAAGCAACAATTTTTATAATTTCTCCACCGCTTAAAACAGATAAACTTTTTCCAATATCGTTCTGTTTGAACCCCATAGATGCTAGCACTGAACGAATTTCTGATATATTGTAGTCACAATCCTTCTGCATAAACTCCATAACATTCTGATTACTGTTGTACTTGTAACCATTCTGTGCAAAGTAACCTATTTTTGCCTTAGGCGAAATAGAAATTCCTTCTTCATGGTTTAAGATCATTTTGGATTAAAGTTGTTTTTTTCCGATTCCATTACCACCAGTTAACGCCACTTTTGCTCCTAACGGAATTTGAAAAGATGCATTTTCAAACAGAGCCTTATCCCCAAATACTTTATTAATTTCTGCACCGACTATAGGGTATGGATTATGGAGCTCCAATGCTTTACTTTGCCTGAAACGAATTCTGCGAATGCCTTCCGGAGCTTCTACTTTTCCTAAGGCCGCAATCCTGTGCTCTAGGGTTTTTAGCAGCATTATACATCTTTTTTTCCTTACTTCCTATTGATTTTTTTGATGAGCTAAACGCCCTCCGTCTTCAGTACTTTTTTTCTTTGAAGAACCTTTTGCCTTCTGTTCTATTTTTACGAGCCTGTTTTTCGCTTTTTCCTCCGCAGCCCTTTCCAATCGGGCACGTTCCGCAATAAATTGTTCGTATTCTGCAGCTTGGCTCTTACGTTCTTCCTCTTTCTGACGAAGATAATCAGAATAGTTTCCCCAATACTCAGTGATTTTTGCCATCTTTCAGTTCCCATATTTTTATCTACTATTTCATCAAGAAAAATAGCGGTCATGGCTAATAACTAACAGTGCACCTGTAAAATATTTTTAGCTGTCCTATTAGAAAATCAATTCCTTCACGGTCTAAATGGCTCGTAGGTTCATCCGCTAAAAATACCATGAACCTGTGCCGATAAGGCCTGTGCTATTTTTAAGCCTTGTTTCTTCACCACCGCTCATAGTCTGTATATTTAATTGCTCAACACCTAGCTTGCCTACAAGTGCAAAAATCTTTTTTCCTCCTGCAGAGTTACTTCGTCCAACTGGGGAATATAGGCAAGTTCACCCAGACGATTCATTTTTACATCCTGGGGGAGTTAATTCTCCTAAAAAGTACCCTGAGTAAAGTGCTTTTTTTCCAGCACCATTTGCTCCTACTAAACCAATACGGTCATAATCATATACTTCTAATTCATTTATATCTAAAACATCGCGTCCTTTGAATTCCACACGAATGTCTTTTTGCTTTTTAATATTAATTCCATAACATTTCCTCCTGTCTATAATCGCATGCTTTCATTTGCTTGTATGCAGGGAAAACCCCTGCGATTTTTAGCAGGAAGAGTTACATGAAAATAAGATACATAAATATTCCTCCAATATTGTTTATTTTTAAATCTAATTTTTCTAACCTCAGTTATCATTTGGCAAACTATAGCAATGCCAATAATTAAAAATACCTGATAGTAAAAACCAATGATTTACACCGATTTTTATCAGCAAAGAATCCAGAAAGAATTAACCCAATTGGCATAGCAAGTGACATGATACTTCCGATCAAAGAAAATACACGTCCTAAATATTCAGGCTTAATTTTCTCCTGAAAAAGAGCTGTTTGCACACCGCTATAAAATGGCACCGAAAGCCCCATTATTGCACAGCAAACTACGAATATTACAAATCCATTTGGAGGAAGTATTCCCGAAACGGCTAAACTGGTCCCCATTATAAAAAATGAACTTGTTATTAGTAATACATGCTTTTCGAAGCCCCCTAATCTTCCTAATAATAAGCCTCCTGCTAGCATCCCAAATGCAAAGGAAATTTCCGTAATAGAAATATGCACAGGCGTTCCATTAAAGTGTTCCATGCTTATTAAAGGAAATAGTGCATTGATTGGCATATAAACAAAAGTATATAGTGTTCCTAAGAGTAATAAGGCAAACAATCCTTTGTTTTGTCTCAGAACCACAACTCCTTCTTTCATCTCCCTTATGAAATTTGGTTCTAAACTTTGCACTTGATTACCCAGCTTAGGTATACGTACAATTGCTACCGTAATAGATGCAATCACAGCACCCAATACGTCGATGGCAATAATAGCATTTAAATCCCAAACGGAGTATAAGAGTGCTGCAACTGCCGGACTAACAATATAGCTTATAGACTGCAAAGACTGACTATAGCCTGCGCATTTCGTTAGCTGTTCTTCTGGTACTAAAAGTGGTGTAACCGCATTGAGTGCTGGGGTATGAAAAGCTGTTCCAATGCTACGGATAAACAATACTATCATAATCATCCAGACAGGTAGCTCCATACAGAATGCAACAATAGCAAGCACTGCACCAGCTGCTGCGATAATTAAATCGGCACCAATCATTATCTTCTTCCTATCATGACGATCCACTAGCACACCAATGGCAGGTCCCAAAATCGCATAGGGTAAAAAACCTACTAATGAAGCCATAGACAAGACCATCGCAGATCCTGTTTTTTCTGTAAGGTAAAAAATAATCGCCATTTGCAGGATGGCACTAGTGATTAATGATACTGCTTGCCCTGCCCATATTGCATAAAATTTTCGTTTCCAATTGTTGTATTTTTCCATTTATATTATCTCCTGCATATTATTTTTGCTTGAATTTCTATTTTTTGAATAGCATTCTAGGCAATAAAAATGCAGGCCAAAACCCCACAATGTGGCTTTTGGTCTGCATACATACAATTTGGAAACATTCATATTAAAGACATAGTTAAATAAAGGTATAGTTAAATAACCAATATCCTCACCGTAACTAATGAATGCTCAATATCGTATAAATAAGCACAACAAAAAAGCCTATCATCGGGTATAGATTCTGCTTTTTTTATTGCCAGCTTATCTTAAACGCATTGAGGCTGTCATAGTTTCGGTTCCTCCTACATCTTTGTTTATATCAATTTATAGTATAACACAACAAGATGATATGTTCAATATAAAAGTTATGGAATGAGACTCATACTTCCAATTCGATGCCAGATTTAAAGGATATGACGAAGTTTTTCTTCATAGACTGTAACGCTCTGGATTATCTTCCTTAGTAGCAAGCGATTAGCTTTCACAAAATCTTCTGTTTGTAGTTTTTAAAAATTCATCAGGATTTTTCTAACTCAACCTCAAAAATATTTCATTTTACATTCCCTCATTTCATTTATTGATAAATTGAGTTTGCAAAAAAAAGAGTGGACAATTTTTTTGTCTACTCTTAACCTTTAAAATAGTTTTTTTAATCGATTTGAAGTTGCCTAAATTATTACTTATTCGGTAAAATGAAGTATTGCTTTTCAACAGATTTCCTTCAACTACACTTCACTTGATTCAAACAAGGTGGGTACATTTCTATTCCCACAAACTCCTTGTCAATGGAAACAAACACGTACCCACAGGGTAAATGGAAATAGAAACTGATAATTTCTAGCTATCACTTCTACTCATTCCAAAAATTTTCTCACTCTGATACTTACCCACCATAAAGCAAAAAGCCTTGCAATCAAGGCTTTCATTATCCCTTTCGTTCAAAGGTTTCTAAGCTTTTACGAGCAGAGCGACACACTCAGCGGTTCGCTATCTCCGTTCTGTCTGCGTGCTAGCACTTGTCAATCACGGACAGCTATCGCATGGGCGGAAGTAAATGCTAATCTTCGTCGTTTTACTCCTTGACTAGCAAACTTACCGCCTCAACATGCGCAGTCATTGGAAACATATCCACATCCTTAGCATTTCCCGTCTTCGAAATAAGTAAGTGTCTTAAACAGTTTAATATTCAGTTAGACAAACTGGGATTTAGAAAGATCTCCGCAAATAAACCATGTCTACCAACTGAATGCCACCTTCATATATTGGATGGTCATAATTGTCTGTAAAGAAGTTCGGGGCGATATGTGATCGCACAAACCCACACTTTTCATAAAACGGAATCGTCATTGGACTATCGCCCGTTCCTACCTGCAGAGTAGAATACTCTTCTCTGTATTTCGTGATAATAAAATCAATCATGGCTTTCGCGTAACCTTTGCCTTGATATTCCGGCACTGTCGCAATATTCTTAATTTCAAGTACGCCATTTCCCACATCGATTACAACACACTCACATTTAATACCATTATCATCAAGTACATACATTTTACCCTTATCAATATAACGGTCTATCATATCCTCCTGCTCATCTGCCAATAATAGCAACTCAATATAATTTTTCCTGTTTTCCATAACCTCTAGTATTTCCATCAACAACCCACTTCTTAAAATATTTATTGTTATTATTGTTTCGCAAATAATTTATAAACTCGATTTTAGCATCCCACGGGTTCAATGATTTGTAATCAAATCCAATGATTTCAAAGCTGTCATCAAAAATTGTTTATAGTGATTAGCTTCTTCTGCATTACCACCCTTACCATGAACATATATAACGGCATTTTTCATTCAAATCCTCTCCACAAATTCGAATTTGATTATTTCTTTTTCTTCGGTTTTGGTGCAGGTAACTCATCATAAATTGAATTGAATAAGCCGGTTAAAAATTCTTTGTTGTCAACATCATCTACCAATAGCATTTCCTTTGCTCCATCATACGGCAACTCATATTTTGCATTTGGCATATATGCTATTGCAGATTTAACAGGCTTCACTAAAAACCTATCATCATAAATCCCACCAACAATTTTCCCGCGATAATAAATAATATATTCACCCATCATTGCTTTATATGTTATTTCTTCCAACTCAGATAGTTGTTCTAAAATGAAATCTAAATACTCTTTACTTGAAGCCATAATCTATACCTCCAAAATTTGCATTTGTCTACACCGTTTTAATACTTATATTAGATTAATATGTTGGGCATTCCTTTTGCACTAGCACGCAGCTAATCACACTTCACCTTACTCGTTTTCTTGGGTGTACAATTCATGGGCCGAACATCTATTTCTACTTCGCTGATGCCTCAGCTCTCACAAGCAATGCCACACACTCAACGTGTGGTAATATTCTGCTTTTATACTAATAAACAAAAGGCAATGAAAATCATTTTAAAATGATACTGTAGAATGGAAAGATTATCACCACTTCCAAAAGAAACGACATCCATTCTATAATTTAAATTCCTTTTCTTTACTAATTCTATTACTCGCCAATATAGTATAAATTAAATAACCAATAAAAATAAAAAAGCAACCAGTCTTACAACTTACTACTTTTCATATGATAATTTACAAATGTCTTTCCAGCCACTCGATCTTTTTAAAATCCTTATTGTTATTGTGATCATTTCGATAGGAGTCTTGAGAAGAAGCTTTGTAAATACTTAGATACTGCTCCAGACTTGGAAGACGAAAAGTGATGCCTTCAATCTGAATAAGCTCTATATCCGATTCCGAAACTCCTGCAAAATCAGATAAGGTATCGATACTTCCAAATTCAACACTCACTCTATCCTTTTGGAATTCATGCTCATGAATATCTATTAAGACGTAGCCTAAGTCTTTCATCACTTTCATTATCTTGTCCCATTCATAAATTCTGAGATGATCAGGTGCTTCCCAACCTCTAGGGTCACCAGGCACATGAATGTCAATGTCAGACGGACCCCCAATTTTTCTTTCGTTCTAAATTCCAATCCCAAAGAACCCATCAGTGTCGGTGTAATTCCGACTCGATTTAAATGGAAACAAATGGTTTTAAATTCTTCAAATAAGAGACTCATGTTTACTCTAAACCTTTCATCTAAATGTTCGTTATTTCTACTTTATTACCTTGAACAAAAATCATCTTCATTTTCTAGAGTGTATCCATTTATTTTTGGATACAAATTCTTTTTCCTTACTAATTCTATTACTCGCCAATATCGTATAAATCAAATAACCAATAAAAAAATGATAATAAAAAAATAAGATTAATTTTTTTAACACAAAATAGAGATTTAACAAATTTGCGAACGCATGAAATAATATACAGTAACCCACTGATTGGGTTTGACGGTAAAGAAGTCCTAAAGCAAAACTTAAAAATAATGTATATATAAAAAATAAAATGAAAGGAAATCCTTGATGACTTTCTCCAACTATAAACCATAAAGGCAGATGCCAAATTCCCCAGATTGAACCTACAATCAAATTAGATTGCCAATAAGTATATTTTTTATCAAGTAACGGTTGTAATACACCTCTCCATCCTAATTCTTCATGTCCACCACCAAAAAAAATTAGTTGTATAAAGAATAATGGCATCAGATAAATTGATACTCCATTTAATTCTAAGGAAGAGACAGAAAATAGTATCAAAATTGCTAACAAATGAATAATGAAATAAATACTACTATTTCCTTTCTTACTAAATAGAAAATGTTTAAATTTTATATTATTCCTTTTCAAATAAAAGCCACTTGCAATAGCTGGTCCAAGTGCACCTACTATATGTAATGTTCTTCCTATAATTGTTTCTAATCTAAAAATATGAGATTGCGTAAAGATGGCAAGAAGCCCCCAAGCTATATAAGTAATACCAAATGAACAATAAAGATAATTTTTTTAAAAATTCTTTTTGTCAATTTCTGTCATTTTATTTCCCTTATCTTGATTATTTTTATGAATAATATTTTTTTACTGCTTCTTAGTTGCTGTCGATTATAACTACCTATATTCTATCACAAAAACACAAAAAAAGCCTTACAATCAAGGCTTTTCATTATTGATTCATACCAAGCTTTCTATGCTTTTACGAGCAAAGATGCACACTCAACATGTGGCACTAGTCAACATCTATATTATAGAATGAAAGGGATAGAGTTGATGTTTAAACTTAAACTTTAGAATAAAACTATTTTATAGTTACCATTTTTCCAAGTTTATAGCTGATAATTGTCACTTAATAAATCTACTTGCTAACTTGTAAACTTTTTGAATCTCTTTACTATTAATATCCCAACCATCAAGTTCTTCTTTGATCAACTCTGGAAATTTTTGCTAATATCCCTCAAAGCATTACCAACTGATTTTCTAACATACTCACTAGACTCTTCTTTTAATGTTGCGATTCGTTTAATAGCTTCATCTGGATTATCCTTGAAATATGGTCTACTCGTCCATATTCTCAAACCTTCTGTAACAGCTCTTCTGACATTTGGATTATTATTTTGTAGCCAGTCATCAATAAACAGAAGAGATTTTTCATAACCTGTTTGCTTACAAAATTCATCAAATGCTTTTGCTAATACTTCTTGAACTCTCCAATTGTCATCCTTTGAAACCTCATCCCTCAAAAAGATCAAAATTTCTTCACACGATGACAAATGGCCAAAGAGAAATACACTGTACATTCTAACTTGATATACATTGGATTTAAAAGCTAAAAATGCTAATTCTTTGGTATACGCATTATCGTTTGATTGATAGTCAGCAAGAGCTCTTTCTCTTCTTCTTTAAATCCATTTTCTATTAAAGAGAATTCTTTTTCTAAATTTAAAATATATTCTTTCATGTAACTTGACCCCGAAACAACATTCCAAGTTTCAAGATAATTCTCGATAGGTATTAATAAAGAATTGAATTCGTTATAATATGAGCAAATAATCTTGACATTTTTTCAAATTGATATTTAAACCCTTTTATTATTCAGCCTTTTCTCAATCAAATACCAACTAGGAATGATTTGCTTCATATCATCATACCATTCTAAAATTTCCTTAGCTTGATTTTGCATTACTGCTATTTCTTCGATTCCGTAAGGAACAGACCATGGCAGAGCACCAACTATGTTATTTATAATATAGATAGCAAGAAGTTTCCAAAATAAATCTGGAACCTTACCATCAAAATATTCATCTATCATACCAGACGCAAAAGAGGGAGAGACTTGAGCAGACCATACAATACGATTGAATTCCTCCCAAGGATCTCCAAGGTCAAATCGATCAAAGTCAATGACGTAAATTTTACGATCTTCACAAATCATGAAATTTCCGATATGATAATCTCCATGTTGAAAAACCTGAGGTCTGTCTTTTAACAATTCTCGATTTGCATTTAAAAAATCAATAAAAATCTGACCATTTTCGTATTGAACGGGGCATTCTTTGTAATTTTTGATTTTGACATCAATTTTACGATTAAAAAAGGATTCCCAATCTTCACGAACTTCTGTAAGAGGAAGAGAATGAATTTTTCGAAGGATACTTCCTGCTTCTACTCCGTAAGTGTATTGTTGTTCTTTTGAAACAGTTAAAATGGTTTCTCTTGCATCTTTCCCGTCTATCCATTCGTGTAAAGAATGCACTTCGTCATCACAGAGTTCTATGCTAATCGGTTTACACATCGGAACTCCAAGAGAAGCCACCTTCTCCATCATATCAAATTCAAATTTTTTAGAATCTAACTTATCCTTATCAGAAACACGCAAGAAATATTTTTGCTGATTTTGATCTGTCACACAATATTTTTTATCATCTGACCAGCCTTTATTTATGGCTATCTTACTAATAAAACTCATCAAGCACTCTCCGATTCATTTCACAACACTTTTTGCAGTTTTCACTAGTAACCAATCCAGTTCGTCTACACTTTAGTTACCTAGATCAAGATTTAGATAATGGAAACTAGTCAATTTTCTCTATGATATTTCCAAGTTTATCCAATACAAGACAGGAATGATCATTTAGTGGAATTATGGGAACATTAACGAGTTCTTCAGCTCTATCCTTATTAGCTTTATCATTTCAGGAATCATAATGGACACTAATTAAAAACTGACTAAAAAGTCCCAACCCATTTTTAATCTTTATCTGATGATCTGAATTATCATTAGGTGAAACATAGACTTTTTCTCCTAATAATAGAGCTCCTGCAGAAAATCCCATAACTTTCGCCCCTTTATTCAGCATATGAGCGATATAATTCTTAAACTTCTGATTTACATAAGTAGCTATGTATTTTTCTGTATTTCCACCACCGATGATAATTAGATCAGCATCTAGATAGCTATCAAAATTAATCTGCTCAATGTCCAAGAGTAAGTAATCAGTGTTTAGGTTAGAAAAAAGGCTTTGGAAAACTTCCGTGTACTTTTTCATATACGGTTGCCAATTTTCTCGATAAACTGTAAAAATGACAATTCTTTCGATCTTCCTTGATGACACAATTTTATTAACAATCGTATGGTTCTTTATCGGCGGATTTCCACCCATCAAAAAAGTTTGTTCGTCCAATCTTTCACACTTTCTAAAAAGATACATAAAGTTTAAACAAGTTTATTCACGTTACTAAATTATAATTTCTTCTTAAAATGAATAATTCTATTTGCCTCCTGAAATCCAATATTGAGATGAAATCTTATAGAATCCGTATTCGTTAAAGTACAGTCACTTGCAAATTCCTTACATCCTTTATTTTTCGCCCATTCCTCACATTTTGTACAGAGGTTTTTAGCAATATCCTTTAAACGATATTCCTCGTCGACAATAATCCCTTCTAAGAATCCAACAGGACTATATTTACAACCTTCAACATAATCAAATCTGAGTGAACATAGTGCTAGACCTACAATTATGTCACCTTCAACTTCAGTAAAGATTGCAGTATTTTTACCATTCGTATATCTTTTTACTTCATCAATAGCTTCTTTATCGGTCAATTGAGGCCATAATTGTTTCATTAGTTTAGCCGTTTTTATAGAATCTTTTGTTATTCCATCCATATTGATGTTCCTCCGCAAATTACAAGCAAATGTTTCGAATCATGCTGTTACTTTGTTACTCATTGATTGATACCAATACCATCCCCTTCTACTTTTCAACTGTCTCAGAATAGAACGAAAGGGATAGAGTTGATGTTTAAACTTAAACTTTAGAATGAAAATATTTTATAGTACCTTTTTCTAATTTTATAGCTTATAATTGTCACTTAATAAATTTACTTGCTAACTTGTAAACTTGTTTAGTCTCTTTACTCTTAACATCCCAACTACCAAGTTCTTCTTTAATCAACTCTGGAAATTTTTTGCTAATATCCCTCAAAGCATTACCAACTGATTTTCTAACATATTCACTAGAATCTTCTTTTAATGTTGCGATTCGTTTAATAGCTTCATCTGGATTGTCATTGAAATAAGGTCTACTCGTCCATATTCTCAAACCTTCTGTAACAGCTCTTCTAACGTTTGGATTAGTGTTTTGTAACCATTCGTCAATAATCGGAAGGGATTTTTCATAACCTGTTTGCTTACAAAATTCATCAAATGCTTTTGCTAATACTTCTTGAACTCTCCAATTGTCATCCTTTGAAACCTCATCCCTCATGAAGATCAAAATTTCTTCATACGATGACAAATGGCTAAAGAGAAATACACTGTACATTCTAACTTGATATACATTGGATTTAAAGGCTAAAAATGCTAATTCTTTGGAATACTCATTATCGTTTGATTGATAGTCAGCAAGAGCTCTTTTCTCTTCTTCTTTAAATCCATTTCAATTAAAGAAAATTCTTTTTCTAAATTTAAAATATATTCTTTCATGGTACTTGCCCCCGTGACCGAATTTTAATTATTTTTCTATTCTTGATTCAAGTTTACATGAGTGCTGCTCCTCTAGATTAATCAGCTTCGTAATATGCAGCAGCATGATGACAATTTGCTACATAGGACATCACAACTTCTTCAAAAATAATTTTTTTGATTTGTTCATATTCATTACTCCTCTATTTTAAAATTAATGATTTTTCTATTTAATAATATCCAAATAGTTACGATAGCGTATATAATAGTTGCAATCAGGTAAACAGCCTGTATACCAATCCGACTACTTAAATAGCTAAATATTGCCAAAGAGCCAGATGAAGTAATCGTTAATATTAATTGCCTTAGAGAAAAAACACGTCCTATCGAATAAGTAGGGGACTTCTCTTGTATTAATGATTGTTGCACCAAATCTCTAATTTGATACGGAATTCCAATGAAAAAGTTAATAACAAGAGCCAAGAAAGCTACTTTATTAAAAGCGTATATACCTGTAAAAATAGCAACCACAAGTGATGAAAAAAAGATAACTTTTCCCCCAAACTGAGAAATATACTTAGAGTATCTAATGCTTATAATTCCTCCTACAATCGAACCTACAAAGTAAGCAGCTCCTTGAAATCCCCACCATTCCTCTGATAAGTTCAAAAAACTCGTCGTGAAAAATAATAGAAAAGTTTGCGTCCAAATCACATTAGCAATTGATTCACATGTGTCCATAATGGTTATATTCCACAATTCAGTAATATGGAACAAATCATACCATCCCTGCTTCAATCTATCAAAATAAGGGAGTAAATTCGTTTGCACTCTATCTTTTGTATCTATTTTCTTCAAGAGCCACAAGGATACAGTAATCATCAAAATAATCACACAAAATGCCACAAAAGGATTAAGGAATAGAACAAAAGGTATTCCAAATGTCCAAGTAGCAGTTTGAAATACTTGAATGACAGTATAGAAAATACCATTTAAACGAATTCTATCCTCTTTAATTATATCTGCAAGCAATACACCTTGCGCAGGAGAAATAGCACTATCTAATAAACTCAATAAAAATTTTGATATTAACACAATATATATATATCTATAAGTACATATGAGTAGTATAATAATAAAAACTTTGGCTATCAATGCTCCTAGCATAATCCACTTTGCTGAAATCTTGTCAAAAATATTTGAAAGTAGAATACTTCCTAATATTCGTGAAATAGATCCAACAACTAGAATCATACTTGTATCAAATAGCGATTGACTCATTTGATATACAAAGAGAATTAAAACCATATCTAACAATATTCCAGCAAGAATAATAAATACTTGGGCTGTTAGAAACTTTAAAAATGACTTACTAAATTTATTACTTTTTATTTCTGTTCTCACAACTATCCTTTTTCAAATATTCATTTAGTTTAGAAAAAAATACTTGAAGTAACTTTTACTATCAACAGAAATAAAATGATTTTTCACTTAAAATCAGATGTTCATTTACTTCTGTAAAATAATGTATTCTTTTAGTCCACATTATCTTCTCCATTTTATTAAACTAGTGATAGAGGGCGTACATTTATTCCCATTAACTTATTTTCTTCGGTAACAAAAACATCCCCACAGTGTTTATGGAAATAGAATCCATCTCAAATAAGTTATCAAACCTAGAAAAAAATATGAGAGGTTACTTTAATACTTCCCCACTAAACGAGAAAAGTCTTTACCTACAAGGCTTTTCTTAACCCCTTTCGTTACAAGGTTTTTACGCTTTTACAAGCAATGCCACACACTCGACGTGTGGTGCTAGTAAACTTCTATATTATAGAACGAAAGGGATAGAGTTAATGTTTAAACTTAAACTTTAGAATGAAAATATTTTTTCTTTTCTTACCCTACAGTATCCGTACAAATTTTATAGGCTTCATCTCATAAAAACTTGTACCTTGCTAAATTCAACAAACTGAAGCTTGTTTGTCTCATTTAGCTTTCTTAGGTTTCTTTTCTGGCAGTTCCGCATACATACCTTTCAGTAGTTCATTAATCAAATCCATATCCTCAAATCTGTCGAATGCATACATCAATGTCTTTGAACCCTCATACGGATAACGCAATTCTGAGTCTGCAAGAAGTTTGTCCGATGTCGGCGTTCTCTTTAAAAATAGTTCATTATCGCAAATGTCACCTATCAGCTTACCGTTAAAATATATAAGGTAGCCGCCCATCATGGATCTTATGACAATATCACCTGCTGCAGAAAAAATCTCACGAACAAATTCATTAAATTCATTCACTATGGTTACCTCCTTCAAAATCAAATATTCCTTACTTTATGGCAAACTCTTTCCCTATTTATCCTCAAAATTTCAGCAATCCGTTTTCATCAAATTGAAAATTCGGTCCCCATGAAACTTCCCAATAGTATCCATCTAAATCCGAAAAATATGCGTGATTATTCACCCCAAAATACTTCCTTTGGCTCTTTTACAATTTTTCCACCTGCTTTTCTTACTAATGCAATTACAGTCTCTACATCTTCTTTATGTTCAACATTGTAGGCTAATGTAATTCCTGAAAATCCATTCCCTTTTGGTGGATTATTTTCATCAATATCTTTTGCTAATTGTTCCAAAGGAAATAGTTCAAACTTTGTTCCCGGAGTATCAAAAAAGCATACTGACGGATTATTTTCTCTGCAATCAGTCTTATATCCTAAACCATCTCTATAAAACTTTATTGACCTTTCCATATCTTTCACACCTAAACAAAACAAATAAAAGATTAGTTACTCAACTTGCCATTAATTGTTTGATATTAAGTATTGATAAAGAAAAATTTCATAATTGCACATTTCTTATTGCAGAGATTACAAAACTATTAGATAACGAATTAAATTACTATGGACAAACTGTTTTTCCTTTTATGCTAAGGGCTACTTTGAATTTAAAAAGAATTTAGATACTGGTGTTGAAAAAATGAAACAGGCTATCCAAGTCTTTGATATTTTAGAAGAGCAAAATATGAAATCTCAGTATATAGATCATTTCTCTCAAAATGTGGAAATAAGATAGAATACTAACTTTAAAGACTTAGTGAAAAGCAGAAACTAGTAATGATACTAGTTTTTGCTTTTCTCCATAATAATTAATTTCCCCCTTTTTCCTTCTAAATCTTTTTTCACAACAAAAAAACCTGAATTTCTATATGCTTTTTGAGCCAATATATTTTTTTCATTTACAGCCAATATAATATGGTTAATTTCTAATTTTAAAGTTGAATCTATGAATTCAAATATTCCATTCAGAGCATTAGAACCATATCCTTGATTTCTGAAATTATCATCAATAGAAAATCCTCTAATAAGCGCATAATCATTTTGATAATAGCCGTACTCTTTAGGACCAGTGTTTAGGTGTAGGCAAAAAAAAACCCAATTACTTTATGGTCTTTATTAAGTATTACTATTGGATATCTATCCTTATCTTTTTTTAGACTTTTCAATAATATTTTTTTGGGGTATCAGTATGTGTAATATCATTTTAAAGAATAAGAACTTAAAGAATGGTAATGTTCAACTTCACTATACAAAGATAATTTCATGATAATTAATTCCTTTCTCTTTATGTAAGATACATAACTAAATCAGTTGATGATTTAATAATCATATCAATTGTTTTCATACTTTCTACTTTCCTATTCAACTTTCAAATATATAGCGTTTTCATTATTTTCTTATCCTATTATATCATTATTCAAAATAAAAAACTGCAACTTACTAGTTGCAGTTAAACACAGATTTACTTCTGTTCCTTTAGAGACTTATATTTTCATTTTCAGGCATATTAAAAACATCGTTTTTTTCAAAATAAGGTTTTACCATTTCTTTCCATCTAGCTTTATGAAAATTGATCGAATTTAAAGGAGATAGGCCATAGTTTCCCAATGCATAACCATCATTTACTTCAACAACAAGTGTCCTGCCATCACTAGTAACACCGATATCTAGTCCATAAGCTATTGGCGCATCTTTCCAACATGATATGGCTTCATCAATTACACTAGGATCAAATTGTGCATGATAGTCACCTGTATAGGGTCGAACATCTAATACGCGACCATCTAACACAAACAACGCCATTCTGCTATGAATTCTACAACCTCACTAATCCATATAGGATAGTCAAAAGGTAAACCAATACCTATCAAATCACGGGTTCCGTTAACAACTCTTCCAGTAAAGACTTTTGAACCAGCTTTAGGCTTAATAAATTTTCCCCAATTATCAGGTATATTTACAATCTCTCCCAAAACGCCTTCATAAATCTTTCGACCATAAAACTCTTTGAGCTCAATAGGATAGTCATAAACCGGAACGTTTAACCCCATCATTTTTAGTAATGCTCTAGTCTCCATTATATAATCTACAACTATATCTTCACTTGTTAACTGTTCTATTTCAGAAAAAGATTGATATAAAATAACTTCTTCTCCTTGTAAGTAGGCACCTACTTGAGCATTGTACTTATTAATTGAAACTTCACTTGGTAGTTTGCTTTGTCTAATATAAACAACCATTTTATCACTCCTATATCACTAGTGTTGCACCTGTTGGTAAAAAAATAATAGCATTTTTGCTGTTATTTTTTTGAGTAAATAGCTCCCATAATATCATCGAAATAATCAACAGTATTTAGGAGCAATTCTATAACTTGGGACTTTGTTAGTCGCATTCCTCTTCTATCTCTAGCATCTTCTACTAAATTTTCAAGTTTCTCTAGATTTTTATCATCCAAGCTAATCATTATTCTATTTTTATCAGTTGCCATTTTCTTCACCTCAAGTCAATTCTATCACAGGTGTTACACTTGTGTCAACTGTTTTTTATAATATATTATGAAAAAATGGAAACTTTTTATACTAGGTAACAAAATATCCCAACGGTATTAGAGCATTGAAGTATCCTCTTTCTAATCCTATAGATATGCCTATTCTGTTCGAGTTTCAGCTAAATATATTCCCCATTCAGCTAATTCTTCAGGCAAATCATAAACGGTTTTTCCATTACTTTCATAGAGTTCAGAGATTCCTGGTGAGGTCTTAGAAAAAGTTTTCCAAGCTGTCACTACTTCTTCTACAAATTGAATATTATGAGGTTCAAAAAAGTCATTAAATTTCGATAGTTCTTTACTATAAATTGTCACAACATTATAGCTATCAAGCATGATCTCATCATGACTTTTATGCCCACCAAATCCAAACTTACTTAGTCCATCATTAACAAGCAAATCACCGTATCTAATCAACAGTGCTAGGCATTCCTCTCTTGAACAACCATCAATATAATAAACATCCTTATGGGATTCCTTGATAATATTCTTTGCTATCACTTTTTCTCTATCAATACTGACAGGCAATTCCAAAATAAAAAACAAGGGCTCGTCATGAATTGCAATAAAGTGTTGAAAAACCTCTAATATTTTTTCTGCGTGTACATTCGCCATCAAATGATGTTCAGTTAACTTTGTAAATGATTCAAACAGGTTTTCTACCAAGCTAACTTGGTGACCTTTTACTAAATTCAACATTACACATCCTCCAGAAAATTAAAACAATATCCACGTTTATAATCTCATTATACCATTAAAACCTGAAAAAGACTGCAACTTCCCAGTCACAGTCTCTTATAAATATACCCCAATTCCTTCAAGGAAAGTTACTACAATTTGTCCAACTTCTGAAATAGATTGATAGCATGTCAGACTATAGTATCCAGAAGTCCGGCTTGAACTATTACTCTGATTCTTACCCTCTATTCGATTAGAGAAGCTACCTTCACGCTTTTCATTACTCCTTTCGTTCACTTTAAGAGCAGAGAAACACTCTCAGCGGTTCGCTGTTACCGTATCGTTTCGACGTAAAGTCCTTACTCTACGACAGCTATACTCCAGGGCACCTTCTCGACCTTCGGTCTCACCTTGTCGCATGGGCGGAACATCTGCTTCTACTTCGCTGATACCTCAGCTCGTACAAGCAGTGATACCGCCTCAACATGAAACGAGTGAACACTAATTATGCCAGGTAATCTTGTCTGTTCTATAAACTTTTTAACGATAGCATAAGGTTATCGTTAAATGGTATTACCTAGATAAACTGAGATTTTCTTATTTCTTTTTATTTGGTTTTGGTTCAGGTAACTCATCATACATTGAATTAAATAAGCCAGTTAAATATTCTTTGTTGTCAACATCATCTACTAATAGCATTTCCTTTGCACGTTCATACGGCGATTCGTATTCTCCATTCGGCATATACGCTATTGCAGATTTGACAGGCTTCACTAAAAATCTATCATCATAAATTCCACCCATGATTTTTCCTCGATAATAAATTATATACTCACCCATCATTGCTCTATATGATATTTCTTCCAACTCGGACAATTGTTCCAAAATGAAATCTAAATATTCTTTACTTGAAGCCATAATCTACACCTCCAAAATTTGCATTGGTCTACAGGATTTTTAATACTTATATTGCTTCAATATGGTGGGCCTTCCGTTTCTACTATGCTACTTCGTAGCTCGTACAAGCAGTGATACCGCCTCAACTTGCTCATTATTGTCCAAACCTATATTTAAATCTTCATCGATGATAGGAAGTTTAAAAGTAATTGATTTTAGCCATTGCCCATTCGGTTGCTTTTCTTCGTAAATTTGAATTTCAGAAATCAAAGCTGTAATTAACTGTCTACGCTCTACATCATTCATTACCTTGTAGAGTTTATCAAAATAGATCAAAATCTTATATATGTTATCTCCTGTAAGTTTCTCAGCTTCAATAGTTTGTTTCTTTGCTTTCGCATCAATTAACAATGATTCTAAGTCTTCAATCTTATCATACATACGATAAAGTCTATCGTCTAAGTCCTGTTTTCTTCGTTTGTAGTGCTTATCATCAGCATCTAAATTATCTATTTCCTCAATTAGCTTAAATTTCGTAGAATGGCTCTTCCTCAATTCTTTCTGGTAATTATCTATCTCTTTTTCTATTTCAGAGGTATCTACCTTCATGTTAATTTTTTCTTGCATCATAGAAGCAAATTGGGGATTGCTTACTATCTTTATAATTACCTCAGCAACTGCATCATCTAACAATTCTTCTCTGATTTGTTTATTGTAAGTACATTTATGACCTCTTATCATATGCTATGTTTACAGCCATAGTAATAAAAATCTTTATACTTTGTACCATCTTTCTTTTTCTTGATACACTTGTTTCCAAACATTCCCACTCCACATATCGGACATTTTACAATTCCTGAAAGCAGATGTGTGCGTGTATCTTTCCCTTTATTAACATGCTCATATTTCTTTGCTTGAGATTTTAACTTAACTTGAGCTGCTTGCCATAGCTCATCAGAAATTATAGCTTCATGAATACCTTCAGCTATTAAATATTCATCTTGTTCAACTTGCTTATATTCATTTCTTGTTCCATGAACTTTTTCTAAAGTTCTTCTTCCAAAGGCTATTTTCCCGTTATATACAGGGTTTTTTAATATCTTTCTTATAAGACCTGCATCAAACAATGGATTTTTCCCATTTTGTCTTGGTATTTTTCTTATACCATGATTTTCTAAGTATTTAGAAAGTCCATTTGCTCCAATGGTTGTATTTACATACTGATCAAAAATAGTTCGTATCGCAATTGCTTCTTCCTCATTGATTATCAATTTCCCATCAATAAGTTGATAACCATAAGGAGCAAAACCTCCATTCCATTTGCCCTCTCTTGCCTTTTGAATACGCCCTTCCATTGTTTGAACACGAATATTTTCTCTTTCAATTTCAGCCACAGCTGATAAAACTGAAATCATCAATTTACCTGCATCTTTGGATGAATCAATCCCATCCTCAACACAAATCAAATTGACTCCAAAATCTTGCATTGTTTGTAGAGTTGATAAAACATCAGCAGCATTTCTTGCAAATCTCGATAATTTAAATACAAGAACGAAAGACACTCCATCCTTTCCGGTTTTTATATCTTCCATCATACGAGTAAACTGAACTCTACCTTCTATAGATTTTCCAGACTTACCTGCATCTTCGTATTCACCAACAATCTCATAATCATTATAGAGAGCAAAAGCCTTCATTCTTGATTTTTGTGCCTCTAAAGAATAACCGTCTATCTGTATTGATGTAGATACTCTTGTATAGAGGTATACTTTTATTTTTTCTTTTGACATAGCATTAACCTCAATATCCTTTTTTCTATATCTTTTATATTTATACCAATTATGGTTTGGACTCATATATCAAGTATATTATATCACTTTTATTACTTTTTCTCAATCTGCGTTTTTGCCATGTCAAATTTATTTTTACCTTCTGTACTTTTTACTGGAGTTGGATTTGGAAGATTATCTAAATCTAAAACTCCAGCATACTTTGTAATCAGATTTGCTATCAAATCAGCCAATCCATTCCAGCCATTATCCACTAATACACCCCCTCCGATTTAAATTCTTTATAATCAAGTATTATTTTTCTTACTAAGTTTTATGACATTGGTAGGTGCATTGGCTGCTACATAGGAATCTCACCTCTGCCCCTTATTCCAGACGAGGCAGCTTAAACTATTGAAGTATCATTATCACTACTTGTATCATCGAACAGATTGCCACCTCTGTTTTTTATGTATTCTTATTTACCGCTCGCTTTCTTGTATCCTTGGTTAACCCAGTATTCATAAAACCGAAATTACTTTCAGCAGAAAGGTCATGGCGTAATTCATAATTCTCCACAAGCAGATAAAGTCCTACCTTGGTCTATTCAGTTGTCAAAGAGCAATATTTGAAAGGGATTGTTTTCTCTACATTTTCCTATTTGCCATAAGCAGGCGTATCTCTTACCCAAAAAAGTAAATGAGGTCAAACTCCTCTTCACTTTACATAAGGAAAATTTGACCCCTTTGGTTACCGAAGTTTTAAAGTTCTTCGATAATTTTTTTCAGCTTTTCAAGAATTTTGTTTCTTCTTTTGATTAAAGCTGGATGTGTAATACTTTTGAGCTTTGCCACTGAACGAACCGTTTCATCATTGAAATATAAGCGTTCAATAATATCTCTTTCTTCTGCATTGAGCCTTGATATAGCATTTCTGACTGCTTCAATCATCATCTGTGTTTCCACAATCTTTTCTACATCAACGCTTTCATCAATAATGCTATCTGCAAAATGTCCGTCATGATCCAATGATGAAAAAAAGAGCAAGTGGTTTTTCTTATCCACCTGCTCTAAATACTTTTCGTGTTCTTTTTCTCGCCAGTAGACTTTATATATCTGCTCGCTGACTTTAACCCTTTGTCCGTTGACATAAAGGTAATATTCTTTTTGACATTTTATTTCCTCCATTTCTTTTTTGTCTGCGTTTTTAGACAAAAAAAGGAGGACTTCTACACTTAGGCATACGAAGTCCTCTAAAACGGAAGAATAAGAATACTTCTTTAGCTACACTTACGTGTTTCAGTTTGTATCTGAAACACTAATCTACTATAGAGATTATTGAAAAGAGGAATGTTTTGTTTCTTTGGTATTTCTAACATTAGATGTTTAGATTCTTTCATATTTGTTTCCTCCATTTTTATCAATAATCTAAATAGTCAGTATCTTTATCTTCTTCATACATAATTGATTTTTATTCATTTTTTTTAGTTTCTATTCTATCAAATAGTTTGATAATCTCAGAATCCGAAAAATCCTAAGGCATATAGTTTTTCAAACAATATTTTTGTTAGCTTGTTCAAATGCTGATTTCTTAACTCAATTATTTTCTTCTCACTTTCAGTAACAAAATATCCTTTACTTCCACGACTAACAATCAACCCCTCTTTCTCAAGAATTTTTAATGCTTTTTGGACGGTTGCAGGATTACATTCTTCCATCTCTGCTAAAGTCCTTATGGAAGGCATCTGTTGCCCCGGTACATACTTACCTCTTAAAATAGTTGCTCTTATCACAGATGTTATTTGTAAATATGGATACATATTCACTTAACCTTTTTATTTTTCCTTCCTCGTATAAATTTCCAATAAGCAGAATACGGAATAACCGTAGTAAACAGAAGATAATATTTATTAGCAAACATATCAGGGGTTCCTTTTGCATTGAAATGAACAGGAATTTCCTCCGGGAGAAATATGCAAATAATAAATATTACAACAATCATTAACATCAAGACCAAGACATCTTTTAACAGTCCAACTTTCATACAATTTTCCCTCCTTAAACTAAATAAAATTTGACTTGCTAACTTTTATATAAACTTCACTTGAAATAACAAGTAAAGTAACTGATATTATCTGCAAAACCGGTGTTATCGGAAGATTTAAAAACCAATTAAGAAAAATTGGTGTAATGAGTGCAATTATCCCGACAAGCCCAGACACAATAACAGGCATGCTCTGCTTTACAACCATCATCTCGCTTTCCCATTCATAATTTGGATACTTTTTATTTAGGGAAATTCCTATCACTGTTATAAAGATCGAATAGCATATAGGAACAATTATTAGGTTAATAACTTGAATAAAGTTCATATCAAGTTTTAGCGTAAATGCAAATATGGAAATCATATACCCAATCAAATGAAGTGTAAGGTTTACAGCTATCTTGGAATTTAAGATCATTTTTACCTTAACAGGAGAGCTTTGCAAAATCCAAATGTTTTTTCCTTCTAAAGATATCGCTGAAGCTGCCGGGCAACTGAGTGAGAGCATAGATGCAATAAATAATGGAGCAAAATTTGAGAGATATTCATTTATATTTTTCTATCCCTGAAGACTCTCCTATTTGTTCTACAGAATTAAAAAAAGCAAAAAAATATACTAAAAAAACACATAAAAAGTATTACACCAAGGCCTGCATTCAAGACCGCCATGTACGAGCTTAAAAAGCGTCCCATTTCTTTTTTATACAAGGCAAGAAATATCGATTTTTCTATTATAAGATTTTTTTGTTATCAGAATATCTTGATGTTGTTTTTAGCAAGAGTATTAAGCAATCCATACTTCATCGCAACAATTTTTATAAATATATAAAAAACTGCTGTTGAAAAAACAATAAATAATCCCATTCCAATATACATTGGAAAATTTGTGTGTTGCACGAATAACCCGGATATTGGGTACAGTTCTGTAATTTGCTTAGAAAGCATGATCTCAATGCTGTCTTCATTACCTGATTTCATAGCTGACACTGCAATATATCCAATTATGCCTATCATTGCAAATGAAAAGATTAGAGCAATAACATTTTTCCTCTTAAAAATAAGATGAAACAGCCACAACAATCATTCCCATACATGCTGCTATGCACATAGGTATCAATGGAACAAAAATCATGGAGGTAAAATACAATATAATCTGTAATACATTTAAGCTTCCGTTTAACGCCCAAACAATGCCCCCCGGAAGCATAAATATGAATCCTATTAAAAAGTTCAATAAATACATAAACATAAACTTGCTACTTATAATGTCTGAGCTTTTTAAAGGTAGCGATAAAAGCGTTTCTATATCACGACTACCAAATAAAAATTCCATTAGAATAAAAATATTGTCAAAAAAATAATATTGAAAAAAACTTGATACCGCAACCATATAAGCCGGTATCAATTCCTGCTGTCCAACTTGTACCAGTGTTTTGGCTGTCATAATATTATAGACACAGAAAAATATAGCAAGAGTTATTATTCCAAAACTTGCAATAACAACAGAGCTTTGCTTTTTATTTCTCGGCTCTCTAATTTCGTTGATTGGAAAAAAATTTATCAATTGGGCTCTAATTAGTATCCAAATTTTGCTCATTATCTTGTACCTCCATGAAAAAAGTTTCCAAAGTTTTATCACCTTTGACTTCTTCTGTATTTCCGCTTGCAATTAACTTTCCATTTTTTATAATTGCAATTTTATTACATAATTTTTCTGCAACATCCAAAACATGTGTTGAAAAGAAAATAGCTCCTCCATCTGACACGCATTCGTGCATCACTTTCTTTAGTAGAAAAGCCGCTTTTGGATCAAGTCCTACAAAAGGTTCATCTAAAATTAGTAACTTTGGAGAATGCACCAGTGCAGAAATAATCGCTGTTCGTTGCTTCATACCATGTGAATACGAAGATATCATCCCCGAAAGATGCTTAGTCATTTCAAATAAATCACTATATTTTTTTGAATTCTTTCTCTGCGTATTTCAGTAGAAATTTCAAATAAATCTGCAATAAAATTGATGTACTGAAAACCCGTCATATGTTCATATAAGTCTGGATTATCCGGAATGTATGCCATCATTTTTTTACAAATAACAGGCTCCTCTTTAATGGAATGCCCATTAATCGTTATACTTCCATTCTCAAAATCATGAATCCCAACTACTGCTTTTATTGTTGTAGTTTTTCCAGCTCCATTTGCACCAATGAATCCATAAATATCTCCAGACTGTACTGAAATGGATAGGTTATCAACAACTTTTTTTGTCTCCATAAAATTTACTAAAATTATTTATCTCTAACATGCTTTTACCTCCATTGACATTTTGTCAGTTATTCTTTGAAATAATACCGATAGCTTGTTTAGCATTAGCTATCGGTACATTATTATTTTTACAAACATTCTATTCTTTTTCAATTGCTAAAAAGTTTTTTTTGCATTTAAGGTTTGTTCAAGCATTATCTTAAATGCGTTTAAATACTCATTGACAGACTCTTTTTTTGAATATCTTATACTTATGTTATTTGAAACAAAAAAACATAAGCTGTCATAAGAAATTCCGCTGTTTCAGACGGATATTTTTACAAAAAGTGTTTTTTTCTGATATTCCTTGGTTTATTATCCTTTCAAAATATATTGTCAGTTTTTTTCAATAATCTTATGGGATAACTTATCTATCATATATCGATTTTCTTCAAGATCAACTGTTTTTTGTAACTCTGTTCCCTCTGCTGAAATATTTTCCGAAGATATAATTGTGGCATCTATAAAAGCTCTAATTTTTTCAACGGCGGTTTTACCTTCATCATAGACAATAACATGAATATCTTTCAATAATTTATCTGTATATTGTTCCACAAGACAATATAAGATATCTTCTTTATTCTTAAAGTGATAGTACAGCAAGCCTCTTGATATATTTACTTTGTCAACAATATCCTGAGTTGTTGTATTAGTATACCCTTGCTCTATAAAGAGTAGCATTGCAGCATCCATAATTTCAGCACGTCGTATTTCCGGTTCTTTAACATCTCGCATTTTATCCCTCCTATTTAAAGGATATCACTCAACTGACAATTTGTCAATTGTGTTTTATCATTTCTCTTGAATTTTATGGTATAATATATTTACAATTTTAGAAAAATGCTTAATGCTTGCTTGACTTTTGTAGCAAGCACAGTAAGTGTACGGACACTTACGGAAAATTGACGAAGCAGCCCTTGGGGATCTGCTTCTTTTTTTATCAATTTTTAGCTTGTTAGGGAGAACCCTAAGACCCCGAAATACATTCAAAGGAGGAACTAACTATGGCAAATAGAATAAGAAACGAAAGACTTGAAATTAAACTAACTGAAGAAGAAAAGGCTCTTTTTGAAGAGAAAAAAAGACTTGCGAAGTGTAGAAACATGAGCCATTTCATCCGCAAATGCGTTTTGGAAAAGGAAATTTATCAAGTGGATTTAGAGCCTTTCAGAGATTTACAAGGCTTACTTTCTAATGCAACAAACAACATCAATCAGATTGCAAAGCGAGTAAATTCGACAGGTGTAATCTACAAAGAGGACATAGGTGATATAAAAAAAGAGATTGAACATTTCTCAAAAGAGCTGTGGCAAATTCATTCACTACTTCTGAAAAGAACATCTGAAACGGAAGGTGAATAATAATGGCTATTACAAAAATACACCCAATAAAATCGACTCTTAATCTTGCTATCGACTACATTGTAAATGGAGATAAAACAGACGAGCAGCTTTTAGTAAGCACTCATAAATGCCACGAATCAACTGCTCACACTCAGTTTTTAAGGACACGAAATGACGCAGGAACAAAAGGAACCGTTCTTGCAAGACATCTCATTCAATCATTTTTACCGGGAGAAACAAGCCCTGAATTGGCTCACCAGATTGGTATGGAGCTGTGTAAAAAGATACTCAAAGATGAGTACGAATTTGTCTTATCTACTCACGTAGATAAGGGGCATATCCACAATCACATCATCTTCAATAATGTAAATATGGTAACAGGTAGGTGCTACCAGTCTAACAAGAAAAGCTACCACCAAATCCGTTATCAGAGTGATAAACTCTGCAAAGAAAATAGCCTATCTGTCATTGACGAGTTTTACGAAAGCTATAAGAAAAAATATAAGATTAACGGTAAATCTTGGTATGAAAACGAACAGGCAAAGCATGGCACTTCTTGGAAAAGTAAACTTCAATTTGACATTGATAGAATAATAAAACAGTCAAAGGACTGGGACGAATTTTTAAAGAAGATGGCTGATCTTGGCTATGAAATCAAATACGGTAAGCACATTGCTTTTAAGCCAAAAGATAAGGCGAGATTTACAAGGACTAAAAACAATCGGAGAAGATTATACCGAGGAAAGATTAAAAAGAACGAATTGCAGAAAGAGAGTTTATCAAGACTCCCCGACGTCAAAAAAACGCATCGGCAATGTTATTGACATGAACACCAATGCAAAGGTAAAGGAAAGCAAAGGCTACGAATATTGGGCAACCAAACATAACCTTCATACAATGGCTGAGTCTGTTATTTGTATCAGAGAACATGGCATTAAATCCGTTAAACAGCTTGACGAGTATATTCAAAAAGCAGCAGATGAAAGGCAAAATATACAAGAGAAAATCAATGCTATTGATAAGGAAATGCAGAAGCTTTCCACCACTATGGAGCAAGTTCATACCGTTAAAAAATACAGAGCGTGCTACAAGGAATATACTGCTAATCCGTCTGACAAGGCATTTTTTGAAGAGTACAAAGCTCAGATTACCCTATATGAAAATGCTCTCTCAGAGCTTAAAAAATCTTATTCCAAGCTCCCAAATTCAAAGGATATTTTAGCTGAGCTTGATAAATTACAAGAAAAAAAGAATAGCCTTATGCAAGAGTATTCTTCCTCAAAATCCACTATGGACAAGCTTTATAAGATACGAAAAAATTACGGAATTTATATGGATAAGGAGATGGAGAGATAATCTTTGTCTCCTTTTTTCGCAAATAAAAAAAGAGTCGGTGCAGTCCCAAGACCACACCGACCATAAGTTTATCTCTCTGCTTCTTTTGATGTTTCTTTCTTTTCTTTAGGCTTTTCTTTAGGCTTTTCCTTATCTTCAGCCTGATATTTTTTGATAGCTCCAAGTACAGACTCTTTCTTTTCTTCTTGTCCTTTCATCTGTTCTTTTGCCTTTAACAGTTTTGAAGAAAGTACCCTGATGTTGGTATGTTCTTTACCGTTGTCATCAACAGAAGTTCTGATTTGTCCAAAAAGCTTAACAAAATCTCCCTGCTTAAAGTCCTTTGGAATATCACTCTTTTCTCCGTATGCAGAGCAATTATGATATACTTTATCTCCTTCATCATTTTTTGAAACAACGGAGAAATTCGCCACCTTAAAGGTTTCTCCGTTCTTATTCTCCCTTTCAACTATATCGACCTTTCCTACAATATTTCCAACGATATTGACAAGGTTATCTTTTTCTGTCTGTACATAAGGCAGGTCTTTTATCTGCCCCTGTTCTCTTAATTCTTCAATCATATAGTCAAATTCCTCATGTAGCAAATTAACGGTGTCATTGTCCATATAAGCGTCATATAGCTTGTCCAAAGCACTTTCATCATTGATGCCTTTTTCCATGCTTATAATCGCCTTTACAAAGTCCTTGTGGTTATCATTTACCATATCTTCTATTTGATTTCTCATTGCTTTGTAATCCATGTTTTTATCTCCTTTCATGGCAAAAGGGAGATTGCCCTCCCCTTATCTTAAAAATTCCTGTTCTTTTGTTTTTTGCTTTTCTTCTGTTTTACTTTCATTTTGATAGGCTCTTATCTGATCTAAAATAGACGGCTTATCCTCTGATTTTTGTGTGTTTTCTTCTTTGATATGAAAATTGTCCTCCACATCATAGGTTGACTCAAAATAATCACTGTCCTTAAAGTCATTATCATATCTATCCGGAATACCGTCATTATCGAGGTCTTTTGCAAGTGGATCATAGAAGTTTCCTTCATCATCAATATCGAGTCCCGTTGCTGCTCTTAAATCTTCGGAATCAACATAAACTAAATCACTAAAAGAGGACATTTCTATTTCATTTTTCATATTCTTTAGAGCTTCATTTTCTCCCTTATTTTCGTAATCAAAGCTCTCTGTTTTGATTGGCGTGTCATCAATATACTGAGTCCATGTCTTATCCTCTAAATTCAGTTCATACTGAATACCATGCCTTTCATCCGGTGTATCAGTATAAGCAATTCCTATGTGCTTTAAGTCAGGATATAGAGAATCAAACTCATCATAACTATGATTTTCTTCATACTCTCTGTTACAAAAATCAATGATTGCTCTTTTTACATTTTCCACAAGAGGATTATCATTTCTCTTTTCTTCCACTTCTCCCATATCAAGGAGCTTATTCAGTTCTGCCAAGCGAAGCACCTTATTCTTTAGTTCATCAGCTTTTTCAAAAGGCTTTTGTAATTCCTCTTTGGCATTTTCAAGCTGTTCTTTTGTGCTGAAGAGCTTTTCATCAAGCCTCTTTAATTTCTCAGGCATTTTCTCAAGAGCATTATCCAGTCTTGTTATATTACCGTCTGCACTTGTGCCAAGCTCTCCTGAATGCTTTGCAGCACCGTTTAAGCTGAAGTTATGCTCATTGGTGAAGAAGTTGTAACTTACCTCTAAATCCATGTTTCTATACTTACCTATAACCTTGCTTTCATTGATTTACTTTAGAAATAGCTTCAAGCAGCTTTTCTCCGGCTAATTTCTTATCGGTAATCTTTTCTCCCGCAATGGTAATGGAAGTAAACTTTTCCTCACCTTCCGCTTTAGGCTCTACACTTACTATATCTTTCTTAACAGCTTCAATTAGTTTTTCGGTTCTTGCGATTTCTTCCGGATAGTTTTTAGCAACCTTATCTTCTAATCTGTAACGATTGGACTTATAGTTTGCTTCCAGCATTTTAAGTTTTGTAACTTCATTATCCAGATCCATCTTTTCCTTGATTTTTGGATCACCTGTTGCAAGGGCTTTAATCTCCGCATAGTTAAGTGAACTTTCGTCCACATCTTCCGCCACTCTGACAGGTGTCTTACTTGTCATAATTTGAGAAATGAATTTTTGCTTGTTCTCAATGGTCTGCCAAAGGTAGGCATCAAAGGTGTTCTCGGTAATGTAACGATAGATATTAACTTCTTTATTTTCATTTCCCTGACGGACAATTCTACCTGCACGCTGCTCAAGGTCGGCAGGACGCCAAGGGACATCGAGGTCATGAAGAGCGATGAGCTTGTTTTGCACATTCGTTCCGGCTCCCATCTTCTGAGTAGAACCAAGCAAAATCCTCACATCTCCTTTTCTTACCTTTGCAAAGAGTTCATCTTTTTGCTTATCAGTATTGGCTTCATGGATAAAGGCGATTTCTTCTTTCGGTATACCCATTGCTAAAAGTTTTTCTCTAATATCATCATAGATATTAAACTCCCCATCGCCTTTTGGTGTAGACATATCGGAAAATAGAAGCTGTGTTAACCTATCTTCTTTTGTCTTATCCCAAATGGCAAACACATTTTTCACGCATACATTGACCTTACTGTCAGGATTATCGGGTAGCAAAGGATTGATTAAACGCTGATCTAAGGCAAGTTTTTTACCGTCATTGGTAATCTTCAGCATATTATCTTCATCAGGTTCTACCACTCTATTTCTAACATCATCAGCTCTTTCGGATAGGCTCTTTAGAATTTCCTTTTTGTTCCTCACTTGGCAAAGTCTTAATAACTTCATAATGCGCCTCAGGTGTTGGAAGATTAAGCATATCCGCTGTTTGAATATCTGCAACTTCCTTAAACATAGACATAAGCTCAGGTAGGTTGTAAAACTTTGAAAATCTTGTCTTAACTCTGTACCCTGTTCCCTCCGGAGATAATTCAAAGGCAGACTGTGTTTCACCAAAGGTAGATGCCCAGCTATCAAAATGCTCCAAATTATTTTTCTTTAGGCTTTCATACTGAAGATAACGCTGCATGGTATAAAGCTCTGTCATGGAATTTGATACAGGCGTTCCTGTGGCAAATACAATACCTTTTCCACCCGTCATTTCATCCATATATCTACACTTCATAAACATATCGGAGGACTTAAATGCTTCACTTTGACCGATACCTGCTACATTCCTCATTTTTGTGTATAGATAGAGATTTTTGTAATTGTGTGCTTCATCCACAAATAGCTTATCTACACCCAGTTCCTCGAAAGTAATAACATCGTCTTTCTTAAAATCATCATTTAATTTTTCAAGCCTTGTTTCCAACTTTTTCTTTGTCTTTTCAAGCTGTTTTACCGTAAAGTTCTGATTTCTGTCATGCTTATATTCCTCAACATAATTTATGATTTCATCAATCTGATCCTGAATATGCTTCTCTTGATATTCCTTACTCATCGGAATTTTTTCAAACTGCGTATGCCCGATTACTACCGCATCGTACTCTCCTGTGGCAATTCTTCCGATAAATCTCTTTCTGTTCTTCGGCTCAAAGTCTTTTTTATCTGCCACCATAATATTTGCCGATGGATATAACTGCATAAATTCTCTGCCTATTTGACCTGTTAGATGGTTCGGTACAACAAAGAGTGATTTACTGCACATTCCAAGCCTTTTACTTTCCATTGCGGAAGCCACCATTTCAAAGGTCTTTCCGCTACCAACCACATGGGCAAGAAGCGTATTTCCTCCATACAAACTTCTTGCAATAGCATTTCTCTGATGAGGTCTAAGCTCTATTTTAGTATTCATTCCCTCAAAGGATAGGTTACTGCCGTCATATTCACGATTTCTGATGGAGTTAAAACGCTCATTATATAGCTTTACAACCCTGTTTCTTCTTTCCTGAGCATTAAATATCCAGTTCTTAAATTCTTCCTTTATAAGCTCCTGTTTCTGTCCTGCAAGAAGCGTTTCCTTTTTATTTAATACAGAAGTTTTTCGAGCCGTCCGGATTTACAATCTGGTCAAATACCTTTGTTTCTTTTTAAGTTCAGTGCATCTTCAATCAGCTTATAGGCATTTACCCTTGAGGTGCCGTAGGTCATCTCTGCAAGGTCATTTCCTCTGTCCCTGCTCTTTCCTTCTACATTCCATTCACTTGTCAGATTTGAAAATTTAACCTTAATATCCCATTTGGCATATCCCGGAGTTTTTCAGCGTTTCAAAGATGAATTTTTTTCAATATCTTTTATCGGTATCCATGTTGCACCAAGTCTTACATTGATTTCACTTGCTTCAAGCTCCTTTGGCAAAACTTTTGTAAGCTCTGCCTTTTGGTATTCCAATCGGTTCATCTCATAGCTTATCAGCTCTTTTTCTTTTCCATCTTCCGCATAGCCAAGATGAGGTAGCTCTCTTTCCGTTTGTCTAAGTTTTGATAGATAACTGTCAACAATCGCAATCTTTTCTCTGATATTCCCTGATAGGTACTCATCTTTTGTTACATAGCCATATTTATATGAATTACTGTCATTTGCACAGGCAAAAGGTAAATCCCCATCCTCCAAGTTAAAGGATAACGGTCTGTAAAAGTTTTGTTCTTCTCTGATATTTAAGTAGATTTCTCCTCTAAGTTCTTCTATCAAAGTAGGTCTGTCTTTTCCTGTAAGACTTCCCATATAGTCAAAGTCCACATAACCTTTTTCAGACATAGATAACACAAGAGCTTCAAGGGAAGTGTCTACATGGTCGATTGTCTTTGCCTTTGTGATTGTTCTTTTTGAAAAAATATCTCCCTTTGCCTTAAAGTTTTCTTCTTCATCAAGGATTTCTATGGAGGAAACAAGTGGAAAATTACTATCTTCTTTTAAGACTCTGGTATTACTTAGGTTATTGACATACCCATGCTTTTTAGAAAAACTGTCATAGACTTCATTGAGCTTTTCTTGAGCTTTCTTTACCTCATCATCGGAATAGTCCTCTTTCTGCTTGTAGATAACATCTTTAAGGGCAGTATTCAGTTCAAGATAGTCCTTAATCTTTTCCTTATTCTTATCCGTTATCTCTTTCTTGACGAAAAGGGAGTTTTCTCTGTAATAGACTTCATCATCAATAACGGTATAGGAAAAGTTCTTAACATCATCCGTTGCAGGCATTGTGCTGATTTCATCATCAAGCAGTTCTATTTCCTCATACTTTGCGTTCTTTGATATTTCTGTGCCTGCTTTTGTAAGAAGTTCCTTTATGTCTGTATTTTCTTTCGGCAGGCAAGCTATTGTATTCCCAAATCTTCCAGATATTTCTTCCATAGAACCAAGCACCTGTTCAGGATGATCAACAAAGTATTTGTTATATAAAGCCCGTTTTCATCTTCAGCAAGATGAATCCAGTCCTCATCTCTTTCTCTGATACTGTCTCTTTTCTTTAGGAATATAATATCTGAGGTTACTTCTGTTCCGGCTACGCCCTTAAAGGTATCATTTGGAAGTCTGATTGCCCCTAAAAACTCTGCTCTTGCTGCAATGTATCGTCTGACGCTTTCATCCTTTTTATCCATTGTGCCACTTGATGTAATAAAGGCAATAACACCACCATTTCTTACTTTATCAATGGACTTGGCAAAGAAATAATCGTGAATAAGGAAGTTATTTTTGTTATAATCCCTGTCATTTACCTTATATTCTCCAAAGGGAACATTACCGATAACTGCATCAAAAAAGTTATTGGAAAAGGTAGTTTCTTCAAATCCCTTAATTTGCACTTCACTTTCAGGATATAAGAGTTTTCCAATACGACCGCTTACTGAGTCAAGTTCAACGCCATAAAACTTTGACCTACTCATTTCATCGGGAAGATTACCGATAAAGTTTCCAACTCCCATACTTGGCTCTAAGATATTACCGCTCTTAAATCCCATACCTGCAAGTGTCTTATATACGCTGTCAATCACTGTTTTCGGTGTGTAAAAAGCTGTTAGGGTAGACTCTCTTGCAGCTTCATATTCAGATGGTGATAAATTTTCCTTTAAGAAACTTCTTGCAGCTTCCCATTGTCCCTCTTTACTTTCGTCAAATACATCAGCAAGTCCGCCCCAACCGACATACTTTGAAAGGACTTCCTGAGCGTTAATATCTAAATCTCTCTCACCTCTTTCAATTCTATTTAACATAGAGATTGCTTCAAGGTTGCTATTCAGTCTCTCACTTGGAGATAACTTTTCCGGGAGCGTTTCTTCTGTGATTTTGAAGTTATGAGCATCAGCTTTCTTTATTTCTACTTCCTCAATAGTCTTTTCAGGGTTCGTATAGGTTATATTTTGAAATAGCCTATCAAGGTCGCTTTCAAGACGATAAAGAATTACATCGGAGCCTGTTATCATACCGCCAAGATATTCGGTATTGTCCTTAACCGTTACTGTCTTTAGATTATTTCCCATATCATCAAAGCGTGTGATGGTATAGTTTTTGTCCTTATATTTAACTTCATCACCAACAATAAAATTCGGTCTTTCAAGGCTTATCTGCTTTAATAAGTCCCCATTATCTTCAAAGGCTATAATCGGGATTTGACGATTTCCACTTCTTACCGGATCAAGCCATAAATCATTTCTTCCTGTGATTTGTTTTTTAGCAATCTCCCTTACAGTGTATTCTTCATGGTTGAAATAGACTGTATCATCTTCTTTAACTGTAAATTCATCGGTAAGGCTTTCCTTTTCTTCATTAAGCTCTACTTCTTCTCTTTCTTTGAGGTAATCAAATAGCGTTCCTTGAACAGGTGTTGCAGCTATTCTTTCTTCTACTTCTTCAGGTGCTTCAAGCTCTGTTTCTTCTTCAAAACTAAGTTCTCCGTTAAATACCGATTGAAGCTCCTGCTCATCCATCTGCTTGACAAGCTCTGTATTTTTAAGTTCTCTAAAGGTCTTTGGAAAATCTTCTAAAATAAGCCTCTGGGCATTTAATTCTTTCAACTCTTCAATACTGAAATATCCCCATTCAGGTTCAATCCCAAGTACAAGTCCAAAGGCATCTCCACTTTCTCTATCATACTCCGTCATATACCAAGTCCAATTACTTCTAAACGGAATGATATATGCAGCATGAACCTCTTTATCTGCTAAAGCGACATCTTCCTGTGCATAAAGCTCAGGCACTCTTTCAAGCATTTCATCAGTCATTAAGTTTTCAGGATCATCTTTAGAATAATATTGTGGTTCTTTTGCTTCTTCTATCTCTGAATTACCTTCTATTTTTTCCTCAAGATAAAGATTTTTAGAAAGCAGCTCATCAATATGCTTTGCCACACTTGACCAAGTAAGAAAAACATCACTGCAATCTTTCTTCTGTAATTTAAGTCCCTTAGCATCGTGCCATTCATCACTTCCCATTGCCCCTGAAACAGCATGAGAGCTTCCCCCGATGCCATACTCATCTTTTAGGAAATTAGCTTTTTCTTGAAGTGTATGGTTTTCTTTGAAGAATTTGGTGATTCGCTCTTTTCCCTTATCTATTCCGCTTCCTCTTGAAATTGCAGCAAAGACTTCATCTTCTGTAATAAATGGGTTTGCTTTAGGAAGCTCTATCAGATTGGTACTATATTCCTTTCGTGGCAGCTCAAGTTCCTGTAATCTCTGATAAAGGCTATCTACCTTGTGGTAGTGAAATCTTAGTACATCTCTATTTTCTTTATATCCTGCTAAAAACCAGCTGTATTCTTTGATTGTTTCTTTCAGATACTCAGGATTTTTAATGCCTCAGACAATTTTTTCGTTTCTTCCGGAAAGCCACCACCTCTTTCTATAAAATCAAAATATCCCTGTGCTTTTCCTTCTTCGCTTAAATCGTGATATAGATACCATAGGGATTCTGAAATTCTATCTCTTTCATAATCAAGGGATTCAGAAAGTTCTACATTTGTGGCATACTCTCCGGTTTCCAAAAGCTCATTTATCCTACTTGCTGCATCATTCCAGCTTAAAATTTGCGTATCATCTTCTCTTGCTGAAGTCCCATAAGCTAAATGAATGCCTTTATCCGAATACCAGGAAGATACTTCTCTTTCATCAATGTAAAATCCGTTTCCGCCTCTAAATGTATCTTTGAGGTATTCTCCCAATTCTCCATTACTTTTTCCTTTAGAAAACTCTGCAATAACAGGAAGTCTACTTCCATCGTGATTTCCTCCGTTAATAAGGACAGCATCTATATCCTTCTGAGTTAATGGAATGGTAAGTCTCATCTGTCCGTAAGTATTTTTGGGTAAAGAAAAAGAAGCCTTATCAGCTTCTCTTATCTCTACCTCAGTATTATCTTTTAAATTTCCACTACTTCCTTGATCGTCATTTCCTTTAGAGCTGAAATCATCGCCCCATACTGCGGATCGTTCTCGTCCTCTATCTTCCAAGCTGCCATCAGTTTCGGTTTTTCTGTTCTCATAAAGTCCATCGCTTGTTTTTGAATATCCATCAGGTGTCCTGTCAGCTTCTTCTCCTTGTATAGATCTACTAGCATCTCGAAATGGCTCTGCTCCTCGCTCTCTGAAAGATAAGTGAGTCTCATCACTGCGTAAATCGGATTCGGGAATTCTTTCATGAAATCCGTCTGTTCCTCCAAGCTGTTTAGTGTATTCTCCCTGATTTTCTCTATTATCTCGTCCGTACTCTCCATTTCGGAGAACTCGCTCGTTTTCATTTCTTTTCTGATCATCTCGTCGAAGTACATTTTCTTCTACCTCCTCAATTTCTTCTCTAATCTTATTATATCCTGCTTCTTTACCTCTTAAAACTTCTTTGTCAAGCTCTTTGCTTTTCTGAATGGTAGCATCAATGATATTTCCGCTAATATCCGATACGGTTTCACCAAGACTCATAAGAGATATACTATCAAGTCTTTCAAAATTTTCTCTTAAAAGTTCACTATCTATAGGATAATCAAGCTGAAACCTTAAAGATACCGCATAGCTCACTGAATCTCTCACAAACTTGGTAAAAGATATTCTATCCTCATCTGCTATTCTAAGCTCATTCATAAGGCTGTCTATCTTTTCATCACCGTAAAGTCTGCTTAAAGTAAAGATATTTTCTAAGGTGCTTTCACTCTCTTCATATCCTTCACTTTTTATCATTTCCTTTAATACATCTTGATGCGCTTCTTTATCGAATCTCCATAGATTTACTTCATTGACATCTCTGTTTCTTGAAACCGTCTGGCTTATATCAAAGATATAGTCCACCTTCTTGTATGTGCCGTAGTCCTCCAAAATTGGGATACCCTTTTTACCTCTCATAACGGTACGGTTAAATCGTTCCCTCCAATAGTCGAACTTGGCACAGGCTGTCGCCTCAGGATTTCTATCATAGATACTAAGCTGACTTCTAAAGTCATATCTCTGATTGTTTCCGACAACCTTTAGTAGCTTCAGATATTCTGCTTCACTTTGAAGCACATCTTGTTTTACAAGCTCCAAAATGTTATGAAAATCATTTATTCGCATTTTTACCTCCTTCTTTTTTCCAAACAAAAAAGGTGGTTAGATTTTACTCTAATCACCTTTAAATTCTATGTGCTGCAACTTACTGCAACTTAATTTTTCTGTTTTGACTTACTAAAAATCCTTATTTTACTAGGTTTTATCTCCCATTCATACTGCATAAATCACGATTTTGCAACTTACTGCAACTTAAATCAAGCCCAAAAAGGAATATACTTCATATATCTCGGAGCTGTATTTTCATCAACTGGCTTAATAAGTTTGGCTTCTAATGTATCTTTAATTATCCTCGATGCTTTATATTTATCTTTATCACTTATATCAAATAATTCTCTGAGCGAATTATTCGTTATACTCTCTCCATTGACATAGACAAAGCAAGCCTGCATATAACAAGTTCTTATTCTATCTTCTTTACTAATCAAGTCAAAAGGAGCTTTCAAATAGAGAGTTACTTTTTGTGAATTTATCACTTTGATTTTTCGATTTTAGGAGCAAGCATAGAATTCTTACTTGTCGCATATACTATCTTATCAAAACCACTTCCTCTTTCTTCACAAATCCCACATTTGTGCATAAATCCTGCAAGATTTTCATTTCTTGAAATCGGAACTGTATCAACAATGCGGTCTATCGAAACCAATGGCGAACCTGCATTTGAAAATTCTATCCTATCTTTGAATAACTCAACCATAGGACTTGTCCCTTTTTGTTCAATAGCTTGATGAATCATGATATTGGCAATTAACTCACGAATGGCTATCTCCGGATAACCCAACTTGGTTTTTCTTATAGAGTCTTCAATTATCTCTTCCTGTGGAATGACAGTCAAAACATAATCTACAATTTTCTCATATGAAATAGCATAACCTTCACTGAATACTTTTTCCCGTATCGTGTCAAGTCTATTGTTCTCTTTATACCAAATTACTCTTATAGATTTATGAGCTAAACCCTCAAAATTCTTTAAATCTCTTGAAATAAGTAATGCTCCTAAATTAGTAATATCATAGCTTCCGGAATCATTTCTTTTTATAAACTTTTCATTAGTAAAATCATCCAATATTTTATTGTTATTTTGTGGTAATGCAAACCCCATCTTTTCATAATATCCCGCTACATTCAGTACATCTAACACCTCATGAAACGAAATATTATCTTTTGCATTTCTTAATTCAAACGGAGTTGTATCAAAAGCTGCCCATAGAGATCTCTCTTTATCAGGATATTCTTTCAACTTCTTCTTATTTGTTCCAATTCTAATATACTCTTCACCTGAAAACTTAATTGGCTGCTTTTCTGCACATGGAATTTCGAGTAATACTACATTTTTATCCTCAATTTCTGTTTTATAAAATCTGAAGTCTATTCTTGGATTTGTCATTCGAGATAACCATGCTTCAAGTTCTTCCGAACCTTTTTTACTCTCCCTATAATCAAATGTAGTTCCTACAATTTTATGTGTATTATCATCAATACCCCAGAGTAAATATGCTTTAGGTCTTCCCCATAAAGTTGCAGAATTACCCAAAGCAGAAATATACTCACCTATCATCTGAGGTTCATCGTTATTATGCTTAAATTCAACCCATTCTGTTTCACTTGGCAAAGAAATCAACTCTCTGATTAAATTTTTTTATAATCTTGATTTTTTATTGCCATCTTAATTCTCCTAACAATTACAAATAAATTGCTTATATTATAGCATTTTTAGAGGATTTTTTCCACTCTGAAATTAGTTACCTCTTACTTTGCGTATGTCAGAACAGCCTCTTTTAGCTCATTTTCAATCGCTTCTAAAAATTCTTCCTTTGAAGATTTTCCCTGAGCAATATCCGATAATTCCATTTCCCATTTTGCGGTTGTTTCTGCTGATTTAAAGGTATCGGATACTATTGTTACAAGGCTAATCCCTTTATGCGTGGCTACAAGATTTTTCTTATCCCTTTCTACAAAGCCCTTAAAGATTAGATTTTCAATAATTCCTGCCCTTGTTGCAGGTGTGCCAAGACCTTTTTCTTTCCACTTCTACACCTTTTTCAAGAGCGTCATTTCCCGCAATCTCCATAGACTTTAGAAGCGTATCTTCTGTAAAGTGCTTGGGAGGTTGGGTAAATTTTTCTTTAATCTCTTTATTTTCAATGTTTAAAGCATCATCAACATTTACATTAGGAAGTTCTACATCCTCATTCTTCTTGGACTTATACTCTTTAAGATATTTTGTAAACCCCTCGTCTTTAATTACCTTTCCTGAACTTGTAAATTCAAAGCCGTCAAATTCAGCTACTATCTTCGTTATATTTTCAATGAGTGGATAGCCTACACTTGCGTGAAATTTATCGGATATAAGGAAATAAACTTTTGCTTCGCTTGGAGGAAGCTCCGAAACATCTTCCTTTAATGAACTGATTGTCGGAATAATCGCATGATGATCCGTAACCTTTTTAGAGTTAAATACCGTCTTAATACGCCCTGTGTCAAAGTCATTCTTACCCAAGATGTTATTGACCGTACTTACAATCATATCTTCCGTTAAACATCTGCTGTCTGTTCTTGGATAGGTGATGAGCTTTTTCTCATAAAGGCTTTGGGCATAATCAAGTGTCTGTTTAGCACTATATCCGAAATACTTATTGCACTCTCTTTGAAGTGTTGTAAGGTCAAAGGGTAAATCAGGTTTAGTAATCTTTTCTTTCTGAATGACATCGGTTATTTCAATCTTATCGCCTACTAAACTTATAAGCTGTTCAGCAGCAACTTCATCATCAATTCTGTCTGTGGAGAGTGTAAATCCATTCATAGAAAGCTCTACTGTGTAATATTTCTTTCTGATAATTTGCTATCTCATCATCTCTTTTTACAATCATGGCAAGGGTAGGTGTCTGCACTCTGCCAACACTGTAATTCTGCTGATACAGACAAGAGTAGAGCCTACTAATATTCATTCCGACTAACCAATCCGCAATAGCTCTTGCCTGTGCTGATTCAAAGAGATTATCATAGTCTTTTCCGTCTGTTAGGTTATCAAAACCCTCTTTAATGGCACTATCTTCCATTGAAGAAATCCAAAGGCGTTTCATCTTCTTTTTACAATTCACTTGATTATATACAAGTCTAAAAATACTTTCTCCCTCACGACCTGCATCGCACGCATTGATAACCGTATCAACCTCCTTATCATTCATCAGCTTTTTAAGGATGTTAAACTGCTTCTTGGTTGCCTTTGCTACTTCATACTTGTAGTCGCTCGGAATAATCGGTAAATCAGCCATATTCCACTTGGCGTACTTTTCATCATAAGCATCCGGATTTGCCATTTGAATTATGTGTCCAACGCACCAGCTCACCCTATATCCGTTTCCTTCATAATATCCGTCTTTCTTTTTATTTGCTCCAATGACCTTTGCAATGGAGATTGCAACACTCGGCTTTTCTGCAATAACTAACTTCATCTGTGTTTTCCTCCTGTTATAAATCAAAATAGGGCGAAAGATGTTACTCTCCCGCCCTGCATTTGCACCAAATACTGTATTGTTTTTGATGCAGCATTACTGCTCATCTTCTGCTTCATCTGCATCATTTGTTTCTTCTTCACTTTCAGATTCAGAAAAGAAATCATCATCTTCCTCCTCTAAGGCTTCAAGTTCTTTATCTTCTTTCTTTTTCAAAACCTTAAAATAGTAGCCTGCTCCTAATGCACCACCTACTACAAGAAGCAAAATAATATAGGTTCCTAAATTACTCTTTTCGTCCTTCTTCTCAGGCTTTACTTCTTCCTTAACAGGTTCTTCTTTTACTACTTCCTGCTTTGGTGCTTCTTTTTTCTCTACCATGTTTAAGAGATCATCTTCAGATACTTCCGTAAGAAGCATTACATTCTCACTATCTTCATCATGATTGATGATTAAATGAAAGGTCTTACCGTTTTTAGTTTGAAAGGTAATAAACTGCCTTGCATCAGCGGAATATTGATCCGTTTCTTTGTTATCGCTGCTATCCCCATGGTGAATCGGGTAATCTTTATTCGCATTATCCTTATTTTCCGTAACGGAAGCTCTTGCCTTTGACGGTGCAGAAGCTACTCCCTTATTGGTATTTACACTCTTACTTGTGCCATCCATAGCTGAATCTTGGCTGTTATTGTTAGCAGGCGTTTTAGCTGTCAGCTTATTAGGATAACGAATTTCCTTTTCTTTATCTTTTGATTGTTTAATATTTTCATCTTTTGTAGTATTTCCAAAACTTGTCTTTGGTTCACTTCCCTTACCTGTATTTACAAGTGCCTGAGAATTTCCTGAACTTGTTTTTATACTGCTATTTGGTGGAATTGGTGTAACAACATTAGATGATGCCGGAGCTTTATTCACTTCATTAGCCTTTTTTTCAAGATCTTTAATCTTTTCATTTAGCTTGTCCATTTCCTTTTTAATATCAGAAGATAAATCTTTGTTATCCTTTTCTTTTTTCAGTTTTTCTTTCAGACTTTCAATTTCATCTTCAAGAGCTTTGATTTTTTCCTTCTGCTTATCGCTTAACTTATCTTTATCCTTAATCTCACCATTTAGCTTATCAAGCTCCCATTTAAGTTCTTTTGCCTGCTTTTCCATCTTGGAAATATCCTCTTTGGAAAGCTCTGTCTGCGTTTCCTTATCCTTAAGTTCAGCCTTTGCTATATTACGGATAATCTCATCTTTTCCATCTCCCTTTACCTCATAAAACAGAAACTCATCAATGAATTTCATATCATCTGGGAGCATTGGAAGATCTCCGCTATCAATAAGTTGTCCTTTCTCAGCCTTTATCTTTTCTTCCTTAAAGACCTTTTCATCTTCAAAGATATACCTTACATTTACTTCAACTTCCGTTTGAACAGCTTCGTTTTTTGTTGGAGCTTCAGATTTTTGCTCCTGTGCATAAACAACCGTCCAAAGACCTAAAAATACAACTAATACTTACAATTACCGCAAGTGCTACCGTCCAAAACTTATTATTCTTTTTCAAACTGGTTTTCATTTGTTTTCTCCTTTTTTATTTCTGCTTTTTGTCTGTTTACCTTTGCCATCAAATCGCTGATTGTGATGTTATTCTTTCTGCAAATGGCAATGATCTCTTCATTTTCAAGCTCTTCTTCACGAATGAATAAAGGCTCCAATTCTTCATCAATCAGAGCCTTTTTTTATCATTTAACTTCTTTATTCTGTTTTTTTACTGCTATCAGTTCCTTTTTTTCAAATTGTTACCTCCTATTTCTTTTACATTTGGCGGAAAACCGAATCCTACGGGATGGTGCTTACAAAATGTTGCTATCCAATCATCTAAGGTAGTTACTCTTATTCGACCGATGTTATCAATCACTTTTCCATCTCCAATGTAAATACCTACATGACCATAGGTAAGCCCTGCACTGCTTCCGCTACTGCTGCTTTCGACTGCCACAAGCATTCCGACCTTTAGCTTTGACCTGTCTGATGTAAAGGTATAGTTTCGGTACATATCACAGGCATTCCCACCTATATATCCAAGTCCTGCATTTTGATAGACCTGTGATACCCACATGGCACACCATCCTGCACCCGGAGATGGCGTAATGTATGCAGCATTAACAATCTTCTTTTGTACTTCCGTAGATGCCTCATACTCTTTTCCACCGCCGATACCTCCATTTGCACTGATAAGGTCAGAATTACCAAAGGCTTCTCTCATATTGCCTTGTGCAAGGAACAAGGCTTCATAATGCTTTAGATTATCGGGATAGTTTGCAAAGAACTTTCGGATAATGCTGTCCATCTCTTTTTTATGAAGCGTTACGATGAGTTTTTTATACTCATAAGGTTCTTCGTGGCTTTCTGTATATTCATTACCATCTTCATCGGTATAGTTTTCTGTAACTGTCCTGTATCTGATTTCAATTTCTTCCCTATACTCAAGGTCATACATGGACTCAAATAATTCTTTTAATATGGATTCTACTTCCGATACACTCTTTACCTCTCCGCACCTTGATGTAATGTAGGATAAAAAGCTCATGGACATTATGACCGATGTATTCTGTATTATTTAAGATATATTCATCATATCCAGGATAATTTTCTTTCACATGGTCAACTTCACTTTGAAGCTCACCCTCCATATCTGAAAATTTCCGATTGATTTCACTTAGGACATTTGGCTTTGATAAATAGCTTGTTGTAAGCACAGAGCTTGTAGAGTTCATAAAGCCTGTCATTCCCGTTCCTGCAAAGTTAATCACAAAAAGTCCCTAAGATAATGATACCTATGAAAATAAGCATTAGTCCTTTTTGCTTTTTCGGATAATCATATCCTTTGAGCTTTTCAGTGTTCCGATAAGTCCCTCTTTAATTCGATCTCTAAGCCTTGACTTATTCTCACGAGAAATTGCTGCCTTTACCTGATTTTTCCTTTGAAATCTTTTATAGGCATTTGCTCTTTTATACTCATCCGTCTTTCTCAGTTCCTTTTTGGCATCACGAAATTCCAACTTTGACTTACGCTTTCTGATTTTATAGTCCTTATTTGTAAGGTCATAGCCTCTTTTAGCTCTTTTCTTATCAGAATACTTCTTTATGCCATGAATGAGCTTGGAGCTTGTATCTGCTGTCTTTTCTCCTGCTTCCACTCCTTGATTTTCATCACTTCCATGAGATAAGTAATCTCTTACGGTTTCACTTCCTTTAGCAAGTCCTGAAAGGGCAGATACTTTTACCATGTCTTTTTTTAGCTTTTTTTCTTCTGCTCTTTATAAATACTGCTATGAACTTTTTTTGCTTGCAGTATCTTTTTCCAGTCTTTTTTTATCTTCAGGCTTATTCTCCTTTAACACATCATCCTTTTTTTCCTTGTATAAAGGCTTTCGGTATAGTTTTTCCTTTTATACTTGCTCTTTTTAACCTTATGATTTTTAGATGGATTTTCTAATGATTTTTCTTTTTGTGGTAGATTATCCTCTACATCATAGGTTGATTCAAAGTAGTCGCTATCCCTAAAGTCATTGTCGTATCTGTCTATAATCCCATCATTATCAAGGTCTTTTCCTAAAGGATCATAGATTTTTTTCCATCCTTAACCTCCGTAATATAATCTGATCTTCCCGTTTCAATTGCAGAATTTACGTCTCCCTTATCTGAAGCTCTATATTTTTCGTTTCTCTTGGATGTTCCATAAGACTTTTCATTATCAGCACTTACCTTACTTGTTTTTTCATGCACTTTATCCTGAAACCGTTCTTTCTCATGAACGATTTTACCTCTGTAATCATCGTTATGTTTTAGCTTACTTTCTTCAGGTATCGTATCTGTTTTACTATGAAACATCTCTCTTTCAAGGCTTGCCTTATGCCTTTCCTTAAAATCCTTTTTTTCAGCTTCTTTTCCCATAGGCTACCCTCACTTCTTCCGGCTTGGTAGTCATCTTCTGATATAAAATTGTATCTTTCGGAAACTTATCAATGAAAGGCACAATGGTATTTCCAAAGAATAGTAGTCCCTCACCCTCATTGGAGTTGGTAACATATCTAAGCTGAGGAAGTGAGATTTTAAGTTTTCTTGCAAGTATCTCTCTATCTCCTGAAGCCTGATTTAGCATTAAGACAAAGTCTGTATTGTCAAAGATATTTTCTATCTCCTTACTCATAAGTAGGTCTTTGACATTCTGCGTAATACCTGTTGGAATACCTCCCCATTTACGAAATCTTTTCCAAATCTCTACGGAATAGGATGCTGTCTGCTCATCTTTTAAAAAGCAAATGGAACTCGTCGATATAGTACCTTGTAGACTTGTTTCCTCTGTTTTTGTGACACCTTATTCCACACCTGATCCTGAATAACAAGCATACCGATTTTTCTTTAGCTGACTTCCAAGTTCTTTAATATCAAAACAAAGGAGCTTCTTATTCAAATCCACATTTGACCTGTGATTAAAGACATTAAGAGAACCTGATACATAGATTTCCATCTCTGTTGCCAGCTTCTTACCAACCTTTTTCCTCCTGTCCTTTTAACATATCGTATAGGTCTTGCAGTATTGGCATATTACAAGGCTCTGGGTTTTCAAAATACTTTTCATAAATCTTAGGTAGGCATCTATCTATAACGGACTTTTTCTTCTGCTGTAAGACCACTACCGCCTACTACAAGCTCAAGCATACTCATAATAAAGTTTGCCTTGTCTTTCAGCGGTGCATCCCCATCCCCGTAGTTCATGTTTATATCAAGAGGATTCAGGTAATCCTTCGACTTACTGCTGACCTTAATGACTTCTCCCTTAAACTGCCTTACGAGGTTTCCATACTCTCCTTCCGGATCGCAAATAATCACATCATCATCTGTTACTAAAATCGCATTTGCCATTTCTCTTTTGGCACTGAAGGATTTACCGCTGCCTGGAGTTCCGAGGATTAGACCGTTTGGGTTCTTTAATTTCTTTCTATCTGCCATAATCAGGTTATGGCTTAGGGCATTTAGTCCGTAGTAAAGACTATTGCTTGAATTGATAAAAAGCTCCTCTGTGGTAAATGGCATAAATACTGCCGTTGATGAGCTTGTCAAGCCTCTATCTATCTCAATCTTATTTACACCAAGAGGCAGCACGCTCACTAAACCTTGTTCCTGAGAATGGTCAAGTCTTTTCAGCTTACAGTTATGCTTATTTGCAATGGAGCTTATTTGAGCAATTGTGTTATCGAGCTTTTGCACTGTCCTTGCAAAGTTCATAAAGACGATACTTACCACAAACATTCGCTCATCTCTTGTCTGTAAGTCTTTTAATAGGCTCTTTACATCTTCTCCGTAAGTAATTAAATCACTTGGAAGAATGTCCATGTCATAGCCTGACCTTACCGCCTTTTTGTTTTCCTCAATTCGCATCTTATCAATATCGGTGTTTTTTCTTTTTACCATCTTAATGGCTTCTGACTGATCAATTGCCTTAATATGAAAAGAGATATTGATGTTATCATCAATATCCAAAAACTCAGATAGCATACGGTCAGATAGCTCACTTGCAAGGATTTGAAAGTGGCTGACTGCACCGATAAATTTTCCAAACTTAAAATATCTGCTTGGCATAAAGTTAAATTCATCAGGAGCAATATATGTCTTGGTGCTTTCTCTTTTCTTTAAGTCCTTATAGGAAAACTCAAAGGTCTTATTCGGATTTAATATATCGTGAAGTATCTTTAGCCTTTCTTCTCCTGTAAGACTTTCAGCACGAACCCCCATACTTTTTGAGATTAGACAATATATCTATCTCCAGTCTTTCAAGTTTTGATGTAGCCTGCTCTAAATTGTCTGCTTCTACTGTAAAGGTTATATATTTTTGATTTTTTTAAGTCCGTTATTTCCCTTTACAATCTGACTTTTTAAGCATCTCTCTAAATTCAAAGCGTATATCGTCGAAACCGTCCTTTTTATCCGGTATCTGAATTGCCGACTTCATTTCTTCGTTTCGTCCGAGCTGATTGATATATGAAAACTCAATGCTGATACTTGGATCAAAAAGAGTTTAGGAAGTTTGCAAACTGATTAAAAAAATCAAGTCCCTATCTTCATCTAAGGCAAGCTGATAGTTGATGTCCTGAAAGGCTATACTTTTTACTGAAGTGCTTTTTCATCAAGCTGGCATATTCCGCTTTTTTTAAAAAGCCTTAGATAGGGAATGGTATCTTCTACCGTATATCTTTTTCGGTTCTTTCTTAAAGATAAGGTCAAGGATTCCTCCCTTATCTTTTTTTGACTTGCAATTACTTTTTCTTTAAGTCCCGCTTTTGACTTCTCAATGCCTTTTTCGTTTTTGCATGAGTTTTATTTGCTGAATTTTTTTCTTTTTCTTGTCCAAGGTAAACCTCCTTTCTCACTCTCTTTTGCGGTTGATAAAACTTATGAAGATAAATGTACTTAAAGTATTTCTCAAATGTCAGTCCGTCTTTTTCAAATAGTGTGATGAAAAAGATAGGAAGCGTGGATACGATAAGAAATATGACAGCTATGTCATTTGGCACAAACTTCCTCATAAATAAATAGACTGGTATTCCAACCAGTCCTGCAAGTGTGAAGCCTATGAGCTGCCTTTTTGTAAGGTTAAAGGCTACCTTTGTCTTTACCTTCTTTAAGTCCTTGGGTATTGGTACATACGCCATAGCTTACCTCCCATCTTCTTTGTCCTTTGGCAGCTCCTCAAAGTGTTCATATACAGATCCGATTTCATCCTGAATAATTGCAAGTTGTTCATCTATATTCTTGTTATATCTTTGCTGCATTAGGTAAAAATCATTATGGCAGCGACCGATGTCATCTATTTTTTCTTCCAAATCCTCAAGCCTGTTATGAATCCTGATTCTATCAATTACCGCCATAATACCTGCGACTATTATTACTGCTGTAAATGTTGTTTTTCTTTTATCCATACTATCTTTCCTTTCTTTTAGTGTGCATTTAATATGCTTTTGGCCAGTGTTCCGCTCTTTAGCATCATTAACCCCAGCAAAACCGCATAGCCAAGTATCGTCATGGTACTTGTGTGTATATCTGTTATCTTAATCGTCTTAACTAAAACTGCGTAAATTCCAAGACAAACCATTAAAAAGAGTCCTTGTAGTCCAAGTGCAAATAGTCCTTTGATGTAGTTTGTTCCAATCTGTCCCCACTCCTTGTTTCCCATTGTGGCAAATGGAATGGCTGAAACCGATGAATAAACATAAATCTCAAACATTCTTCCGTAAACTACAAGCATAATCACAACGGATATTACCTGTATAGCAACCTTGATGAGTGAGGTTTCAAAGAGAATCATGACAAGTTCTCCAAGACCCTTTTTCTTTTTAGGGTATCCATCATTGCCACTATCTGATCTCCGGAAACGGTGGCAGAGGTATTTATTACCCCTGCCGCCTTATTTACCATGTGCTGTGCCACATCAAAAAAACTGCCATTGAAAAACTCAAAGGCATGGGATACTAACCATACAGCAATCCACATCTTGATGATGTACTTGAAAAAAATTCAAAAAGTATCTATATCGTGCATATTGTTCTTTTTGCATTACCATATTGATAAGCTCGATACAAAGAACTGCTGTGATGATTAGTCCCGCTATTGGAATGATAACGGAATCGTTAATGCTTTTTGATAAAAGGCAAATACATCTCCGTTCCACCCCATAGGCGTTTTACCTACATCTGTTGCAACTGCACCAACTTTATCGTTGATGTCAAGAAACATGGACTCTAAGTTTGCTTGAATACCGCCCAGTAGAAGCTCCTTAAAGAATTCTTCTATCTTGTCGAATATTCCAAACATCTAAGCTCTCCTTTTCTTCTTAATTGAGTACATTCGCAAGTAGTGGAATGAGCTTAAGTCCGATAAGAACGATCCCTCCTCCAGCCATAAGCTGCTTAATACCTTGGCTCTTAGCACCGGGATTGTCATTACCATATCCTTCCATCAAGTTGATAACGCCCCATGCTCCAAGTCCTGCACCTACTGCCATAACCAAAATCTTTAATACATTAACTGCCTGTGTAAAAAATGCCATAAGTTATTCCTCCTCATTTTCTTCTTTCTTTTCAATTTTGTTGTAGGACTTCACTACAAAGTTTTTGTAAGTCTTTCCCTCTTTTTCACGCTTCTTAAAGTAGCCAAAGATGTGGATTAAATCACCTTTTTCAAAGTCATTTGCCTTCTCTACTTTTTCTCCATAGGCTGCACAGTTGATGTACTCCTTGCCTTTACCGTACTTTTTTACAAGCGTGAAGTTTGCAACTTCTACCATTTCTCCGTCTTTTTCAAAGTTTGAAAAAGTTGGTTCCGCCACTAAGTTGGCGTTGATGTTAATCATTTCTTGTTTCATCTTTTTAAATTTCTCCTTTTCATTTCAATAAAAAAAGCGACCAGAAGTATTACTTTTCCAATCGCTGATACTCTTACTATTTAGTTTTCTTTTAAGTGGGACTTCTGATCCTTATCATCTTGCCTCCTGATTTTGAATAAAAAAACAGCAAATCTTTTTAAGACTTACTGCATTCTTGTTATAACCGTTTCTCTATTTAATTTTGCTTTTCCTTTTCGCTTCATATAGCTTTCTATGTCAAACAAATTCTTCTTATCATAGTCCTCAAGTAATCTATAGTTCTTATGCTTTTGTAATATCGTATTTATCTGAAAGAAAAGGTCTGACACCTCTAAGCTGAAAGATACATTTACTACCGTCCATTACAGTAATCTCATCTTGACTCATCAGTTCTTTGCCTGTCTTTTGGTAATTAAGTCCAAAGCTCTTTTGATTTGACCTTGTTTCCGATGTGTTATATAAATCTATCGTTTCTTTTCCCAGTGTTTCAGACAATTCTTTTAGTGTCGTTTTCTCCTTGCCACCAAGAAACAAGGTACTATCACAGTTACCTACGATTGTATCGGCATTATCCTTATAGATTGCCTTTAACTGAGATTGTGCTTGAAGTATGATACTTGCTGATATTTCTCTGGAACGGATTGTTGCTATAAGTTTCTCAAACTTTGGAATTAAGCCGATGTTTGCAAATTCATCAAGCAAGCATCTCACATGGACAGGTAATCGTCCGCCATATACATCATCTGCCTTATCACATAAGAGATTAAAAAGTTGTGAGTACATAATGGAAACTACAAAGTTAAAAGTATCGTCTGTATCAGAGATGATAACAAATAGTGCTGTCTTTCTATCTCCGAGGGTATCAAGCTCAAGTTCATCTTCTTTCATCAAGTCCCTAAGCTCTTGAATATCAAACGGAGCAAGCCTTGCACCACATGAAATAAGAATAGACTTTGCTGTTTTTCCGGCAGCCAATTTGTACTTTTTATATTGCTTCACCGCAAAGTGTGTAGGCTCTTTCTTTTCAAGTGCTTCAAAGAGTCTGTCTATCGGATTCATATAGGTTTCATCATCTTCTCTTACTTCTGAAGCATCTATCATATCCAGTAGTGTTGCAAAGTTCTTTCTTCTCTTGGAGCTTCATAAAATATATAACCTATCAGAGCTGTATAGTAGAGTTTCTCGGCTTTAACCCAAAAATCCTCACCTGCTTTTTCTCCCTCTCCCCTAGTGTTCGCAATGATTGTCTGCACCAATTTGAGTATATCTTTTTCACTTCTCAGATAGGCGAATGGATTGTACTTCATACTCTTTTTGAAGTTGATGGTATTTAGGATTTTTATCTCATAGCCATTATCCTCAAGCATCTTGCCGCACTCAAGGACTATCGTTCCTTTCGGATCGGTTACACAATATGACGAGTGCATCTGCATAAGATTCGGTTTTACATAAAATCTCGTTTTTCCACTTCCTGATCCACCGATTACAAGCACATTTTTGTTACGAGCATATTTAGGATTAGCCGGTCTGCCATTCATGGTTAATCGTTCTGTTTGCGTAAGCAGGATATTGTTTTGAAACTTTTCATCCATATATGGCCCTATATCTTTTTTCGTTCCCCATCTTGCTGAGCCATACTCTTTCCCCTGTCTAAACTTTTTAGCATTTTTCCCTTTGGCATATACGATAATTTTGATTAAAACAGCTACTACCACGCCCATTATAATATCCGTAGGATGAAGGCTTGGAAGAAAGCTCATCGTATTAATCTCTAATATCCCTTGAAAAATTTTGTCAATAATATCGCCACCTATATATGCTCTTACATGATGTGAAAAGATATTACCTATATAGAAAAATGCAAGATAGGGAATGTTCTGCTTTAGAAACTTTACCTTATCTTGCACCTTAAATAAGCCTTTGATGTCCTTTAATATTTTATCTATCATAGGCTCTGCTCCTTTTGTTTATTCTTAACTTTATCTTTGGAAACAGAGTTTTTAGCCATCTCCTTGAACTTCTCAATATTCTTATGGATAGATTCTTTCCTTTCCATTTTCTTTTCTGATTCTGAAAGAGCGTGCTTAAATGCTTTATCCATAACCTTCATATCTTTAGCTTGAAAGAATACTGAGTATTTCCCACTTTCCTTATCTTTCATGACTGAAAACTTTACCCCATACCGATTAAGTTCCTTTTTTAGTTCCTTAAGCTCCGCTTCTTCAACCGGAATTTCTTCAAGCTGTCCTTTTTTAACCATATCTTTTAGCTTTACTTCATTTCCGTTAGCATTAACCAGCTTTTCAAGTCCTCCAAGTTTTTCTGCTTCTTTCATCAATTTCTTTAATAAGTTCAGAATTAGCTTTCCTGTTACTTTAGCAGCTCTAACTTCCATATTCAGCGTTTTTCTTGCTATTTCTTCATTGATCAACTTCTCTCACCTCCATTCAGCAGTCTGTCCTTATTCCGATTCAGTTTGTCCTTTTGAATAACCTTTCTAAAATCTTCTCCTACAACCATAACAGGAATACACATCTCTATGATTCTTGAGTAGATTCTTTGATACTCTACGCTATCCTTACAATTTTGGATTGTGTCGTAGGAAAGATTAGTAGTGAAGATAGTCGGTTTCTGTTTTAAGTACCTGTTATTCACGATGTTATATACCTGTTCTTTGGCATAGCTTGTATCTCTTTCTATTCCCAAGTCATCTAAAATCAGAACGGAAGTATTTACAAGGGATTCAATATATGCGTTCTTATCAAAATCAAAACCTCCCTTTTGCAGCTCATTGATAATCTGTGCAAAATTTCTTATTTTAACGCCTATTTGATACTGTTCAATAAGGCTATTTGCAATGGAGCAGGCAAGATAGGTCTTTCCGCTACCTACTGAGCCATAAAAAAGAAGTCCGATATTTTCTTTTTTCATTTCCTCATAGTCTTTTACAAAGTTCTTTGCAATGATAAGGCTTTGATTTTCTTCTCCCTGATAATTTTCAAATGTGTATGACCACTGAATAATCGAGTTAAAGCAGCTACTCTTTAATCGTTCAATCTCCATCTGCTTTTGTCTTTCTTTTTCTCTTTCCTCTCTATCTCTGTCGCATTTGCAAGAAATCTTAAATATCATCTTGTTATCAAAGAACTCCATCACTTTTCCGTCTTTTCTTTCATGGCAAACTTTACAAAATGCGTGTCCATCCTTGATATATTCTTTTTCAGGATCGTAAGAATACTCTACATCTTCTATCATTACTTTTTCTAATTCTTTCATCATAGGTGTTCTCCTTTATCATATTCTTCCCATGTCGGGATATTTGATGTTTTCACTTCTTTTCCTCTCCCCTGATCTTTATAAAACCAAGAAAAGGATTGTCGCTTTATGGTCCTTATAGGTCTTTCCGGTGCTTTTGATATATGCAGATAATCTCTCAATGTAATTATCAAGCTGTGAGTTCATTATGATTTGTAAATCGGATATATCTTCTGCCGTTAAAAATACATTTTGAAATGTTCCAAGCCCGTTTTCACCAAAACTATATTCTCTCTTACTATACTTACTCTTATTATTCTCTATATAGTTAGAGTCAAGATTTTTGAACTTCCTGAAGTTCATTTTTCTTTACTTCTGAGGTTAAAATCTTTTACTTCTGAAGTTAAGTTTTTTGACTTCTGAAAGTCATTTTCTTTTACCGCTAATATGCTCATAAAGTCTTTAACATATATGACATTCGGCTTACCAAGCCCAAGCCTTACTCTTTCAATCAGTCCGATTCCTTTTTTCATATCGAGTTCATCTAATGTTTTTATAGCTGTCGGCTTTGAGATATTTCTTCTTCTCATAATTTCTTCAACAGTAAAATAGATAAATACTCTACCTTCCTTGTCTATCCAGTTATTCTTAAAAGACATTCCTGTGCGTTTCAGAAGCATGGAATAAAGGATAATTGCTTCTGCTGATAAGCCCCGAAATTCTTCTCCATCAACTAATATCTCCGGTACTTTTAAGAAGTTAAATCTTTCCGCTTCTCTGTTATAGAAATAGTCAAAGTCCATCGCTTCACCTCCTCCCCAAAAAATTTGCAAAGAAAAAGACGATAGTTTTTCTTCTATCGCCTTTGGTAACCGTTTTTATGAAATTTTTTAGATTGATTTTATTGCTTCATTGATTCCCTGAAGGAATGCTATAACAGCTACTCCGACCATCGGTATTCCATAAGGACTTAACAAAAATCCTAATACCAACGCCTCAATTCCAAGTGATATATCTTTTTGTATAAATGATCCTATTGCAGCAACGATACACATCAGCATCAAGAAATATAGAATAGTTGTTCCTATGCCGAGCAGGAATGTCAGAAATGCAGTGAGGATACTTAACAGCAATCTAATTGGAAATAAGATTATTTTTAATATCCATCTCATAAATACCCTCCATTTCTATTAAATCATCTTAAAATGCCTTAACGCATCCATGATAGCTTCCTCTTTTTCCGGTGTGCATTGTGGAATAACCTGTTTCTCTTTTTTTGATTTATTATAATGCTCCCTCAATGCAATTCCACATTTCTTTTTAATCTGTGCAATATAGAGTGTCGAAACCTTTAAATCAAACTTTTCCAATATATATTTCTTGATTTGTGCATAAGTCGCTTTACTTTCAGCACTTGTCAAATCAAGCTCATCAAGCTTAATTTCAACATCTATATGTTTATCGACATCAAGTTTGGACAATAACGCTACCGTCTCAACGTGATGCGTTTGCGGAAAAAGGTCCACCGGCTGGACTTTCTTCAATTCGTATCCCAACTCTTGATAAAGTTTGATATCACGCGCCATGGTTGCAACGTTACAGGAGATATAGGCAATGCGGTCAGCTCCTGTTTGGGCGCTTGCATTGATAAAGCTTTCGGTCAAGCCCTTGCGTGGTGGGTCGACCAGAATGGTGGTTGGTTGGATCCCTTCCTTGAGCCAATTCTTCATAGCATTTTCAGCTGTATCACAGACATAGTGGGCATTGGTGATACCGTTCAACTCTGCATTCTTCTGGCTATTTAATACTGCTTCTGGGATGACTTCGACACCATAAACTTCCTTAACATGCTTAGCGACAGATAAGCCAATGGTCCCAATTCCTGAGTAGGCATCAATCACCACATCATCTTCACTTAACTCCGTAAAATCAATAGCTGTCTGATAAAGCTTCTCTGCCATTTCGGTATTGACCTGATAAAAGGCTGGTCCAGAGATTTGGAAGCTATTCCCCAACATTTGATCTGTAATGTAATCTTGACCATAAAGCGTACGCCATTCTTTCCCGAAAATGGCATTGGTATTCTGGTCATTGATATTTTGCATGACAGAAACAATCTCTGGGAACTGCTTGATGACTTGTTTAATCAACTGTTCAACTCGGAAAATTTTAGGACGAGTTGTCACCAAAATAACCATAATCTGACCTGAATGATGCCCACGACGAACAACAAGGTTACGAATCAAGCCAGACTGTTCC